>ERZ894251.166-NODE-166-length-51149-cov-8.277684_pt1 | contig 51149 bp, 45 predicted proteins | sample MGYA00380301_ERZ894251 | MGnify/ENA primary metagenome ERZ894251 (study PRJEB32331, sample SAMN06328418) | human gut metagenome | biome: human gut microbiome; feature: stool | host: Homo sapiens | collected 2014-02-13 ... | reverse complement strand
GTTGGGAAGTTGGAAGGACATATTAGTTAACGAAGAGCGTTTAAGATATTATCCTTAATCTGAAATCTGGACAATTTCATAAGTCAAGGATAATAGGCAAGAACGCTCACGTCAATGCTATATACCCACTTACTCAAGTGGACTATATAACGTTTGGCGTGGGCTATTGTTTATTACTTGACTTAGGGCAGTCCAGAGCCTCAGATTAGGTAATATTCAATGTTCCCACGCTTCTTTATTGTATAACAGTCAGTTAGGGGACACTGACTATAATACATGAATTAACCGTAAAGATACAGACTACTACTTATTAATTAGCAACTCATTTATGAAGTGTGTAGCTATCGCTGTGTTCCTCACACAGATACAACTATTTATTATTAACTGCCACCTATTAGGGACGTAGGGGCATAAACAGATTTATAGCAATGAAGACATTAAGATTTATAGGGGTGGCTATCATAGCCATAATAATAAGTACAAACCTTATCTCTTGTTCTGATAATGAAGAAGCTACTTTTATTTCATTAGACGAAAATACTCCTCTTGATGATACAATATTTACTTTTACAGAAGAAGGTGGAGAAAAAACAATTTCATTTAAATTTAATGATAAAGAATGGGCCGTTTTTCCATTATACCAAGCAACAAATTGGGTATCTTACACCCCCAAACAAGGAAATACAGGTGATAATACCATAACATTCAAAATATTAAAAAACATAGGACCATACAGAAGGTATGACTTTACTCTTGCAAGTGTTAACGATGGAAGTAAATCTTGTTGTATTACTATACAGCAAGAGGAAGCAGATGATATTTCGGGAGTGTACACTATCAACATGGAAGCCGGAACATTACCGGGAATTATTTCTGAAGAATATGATTATATATCGAAGATAACCAAATTAACTCTAAAAGGGAATTTGAATGGCACAGACATTCTTCTTTTAAGAAAAATGTTATGTGAATTATCAGGAGTTTATTATGGAGCGTTATCTGTACTGGACTTATCAAATGCAAATATCGTGGAAGGAGGTGAAGATTATGATGCAGCACATAATGTTGAACATTACACTTCCAATGATGAAATTGGGGAAAGTATGTTTGCTTTCTCCTTTGTTAATGCTACCGACGTATTGACATCAATAATTTTGCCAAATTCAATAAAAGTTATAGGGAGCTACGCTTTTCAAGGCAGAGAAAAATTGACTTCTATCATTATACCTAATAATGTAACAACAATAGGAGATAATGCTTTTTATAACTGTACTAAGTTAACCTCATTAGTAATAGGTGAGAAAGTAAAGGAAATTGGTGAATGGGCTTTTAAGGCAACTAAATTAAAAGAAATTCATATAAAAGCTTTAGCACCTCCTACTATAGAGCATGACACGTTTTCAGACTATGCCTATAGTTCTGCAACGCTATATGTACCTAAAGGAAGTAAAAAGGTTTATCAAAATGCAAATGTGTGGAAAGAATTTCATAATATCATTGAAGAATAATATTACTGAATAAAACATATATTCAATGTCATATCTAAAATATAAATAGACTGTATTCAAAAACGTTTTATTGAACTATTACATTATTTATAAACTTTAAAATTAACAGAAATGAAGACATTAAGATTTATTGGAATGGCTATCGTAGCCATAATTATGAGTGTTAACTTCGCGGCATGTAGCGATGATGACGAAGAAGGTAATAATGGTAATAATCCATTGGTAGGTACTTGGATAGACGATGATGGAAGTTATGAGGCTATAATATGGAAATTTAATGCAGATGGAACAGGAATTGAACAACTTACTGAGGGAGGTCAACCTACCGATACATACTCATTTACTTATACTTATGATGCTAAGACTACCGTTCTAACCGTTACATATAAAGAGGACGGAGATTTGGTTCCAACGGATATTGATACTTATTATGTTACATTTAGCGGTAATACCATGACAACAAGACAGTTCTTCGATGATGAAATAGGAGATGATTCTTATGTAACAACTTGGACTAAACAGTAATTAAATATTATTGCATTGAAGTATAAAGGCAGCATGGAATTAACTCCCTTGCTGCCTTGACTGTTTCCGCTTCTTGACTAATTTAGGCTTTCGTTTACTTGCCGCATCTCTAAAAAACTGTTCCAGTCTCTCTCTGGTAATAGGCAGGTAACTGACCTCTGTAACCATAGTTTCTTTAATCTCTTGTGGTAGGTAGTAAATAGTGTAACTCTTAGGGGAGTTCTTCTTAGTAAGTCTCATAATTGTATTAATTTGATAATTGATAACTGAATTAATCTGATACGAAGTTACCTATAAGAAATAAAAAAATCTAATACAATATGCTCATTTTGAAACATAGAAGGATAAGTGCATATTTCTTTAAAATAGTTACGGTAAAGTCATAGCATTTAGAAATTCTACTCATAAAGAAACCAATGAGCTTTTTACCATAGGACTGTATTTGGGCTATGATTAGAGATGTCTATTTTTCCCCATACTTCCATTTATCATCATAGGTGTTATGGTGGAATTTCCATGCTGTATATGGAAAGGCTTTAAGAAGTTCTACAATCTGGGATATGATAAGGAACGGAGAATATAAAAATGTTTTTCTCATGTTAGACTGATAAATAGGTAAAACAATGAGATATATGAGAAAGAAACTAATTATTGAATATCTTTTTGTTTTGTTAAATAATTTCGTAAATTTGTAATAATGCAGTAAGATTACTATATTTGCCAAAAAGATAAGATGCAAGTGTATGGTTAGAATGTCGTCAAAAGAAGATTTAAATGTTCCTACCTATCTGATTGAGCATTTATTGGCTATCATTAAGATTACTAATGAATCCCCCAATTTATTGCAAACGCAAGCGGACTATTCAACCATTTTTGAGACGATTGAAGATGTGAGAGCATATATTTGTAAATGTGCTCAAGAATATGAAATCATAGAAGAGTTTACTTCTAAAAAAATTGAGGACTTAATTAATTGTTTTGATTTCCTTATTTGTGACCATAAACTAATTCGTCTCTGTAATTTATTGTTGTTATTTAAAAAGGCACAAGAGATTAAACTCGTATCTGATACCAATGAGCGTAAAACCTTAGAAGCTGACGAGCAGAAAATTATAGAAACAGCTATACAGAACGAATTATTTGAGCACTTGAAGATAAGCCATAAGTTGGAAGAATATGCCCCATTAATAGTCTGGAACCGTTCCAATCCTCCCACCAGTTTTATTTATGAGAAAAAGGAGGGTATATACACCTATGCTGCTAGTAATCCACGACCTATTTCTATTGACAAAAGTGCTCTTAAGCAAATGAAGAATAAAGAGGCTGAAATTTTAAAATCGCAAACTTATATTACTAACCACTTATATAAAAGATTGATACAAAAAGGATTTGTTCTTCCTTCTCCATCACGTACAAAACTAAAGACTAAACCTGCATGTTTCATTTATGATACTTTGATGTTTTTGGGGTATTTCTCTAATGATTATTCCATTATGAATAACAAATATCGAATCAATAAGGCTAAGAGAGACCGTATAAAAGAGATTATAATATTCACAAAATGAAGGTTATCCAATCCATTTAAAATTGGGGGAATCATTAACACAACATCTCATTCTATCCCCCCCTAGGACAAATTCTTATGTCCCGTTTTTTATCGACCTTTGCCACCAGAAAGGAACGAGAGTAGAAATGTTTCTACTGGGATGTCCTATTTTTATTATGAACAAAAAAAATGAGCTAGCACTTCAAGTTTTAACACTAGCAGTGCTAGCCAGTAAAGGACTCAAGATAGCTAGGCTGTCAGGTAATCGTAACTTTGACGAAAAGGTGGTTAAAGCCAAAATGAAGTCCATGAAGGCAAATGGAATGTTAGTTCCTGCTATCATACTGGATGCAATGAAGGTTATAGAAGCCGGATTGGAAATTGTAGATTTTGAAACGGGAGAAATCATTAGCGCAGCTGATGCAGCCCGGTACGTTGTGTTAGCGGATGCAAACCACCGTTACAAAGCTCATCTAAATCTTCTGGAAGCTAACAAGGACTTAAAAGACGAAGAAAAGTACAAAGGTGAGTTCTATCTTATCTATGCTTTGAATGAAGAAATTACAGTCTCGAGAATGTTTTCAGAAATTAACATTTGTACAAATCCTTGGAAGGGAGGCGACTTTCCTAAGGGGGCTAAAATGGCGTGCAAAGAGGAACTTCCGCTACTTGATTTTATCGTGAAGCTTACTGAACAAGGTTATCCATTACCAACTGCCTCAAAATGGGGAACGTTTAAAGCGAGTATTACTAAAGAGATAATGGCAGATGCAATGGCAGGTAAGATAAGTGATAAATTACGGAAAACTAATGGATTGGAAAGAGGTGAGAAATTATTAAAAGCAGCAGCAAAACACCTCTCTAAAGAGGTTCTCAAAAGTCGAACTCTCGTTGATTGGGTTATCAATAAATACGATGAAGCAGACGATGAACAAAAAGTTAGTGTGATTGGCAATCTGGTTGACTTCTTTTCAAGTTTGAGCAAAGAGAAAGCAGAGCAGATAGAGAAAGCCAAAGGACAACGAGGTGGCGATACCAAAGAGACCATTATAAATCGTCTTCTTAACAAATTCTACGAGCAGTTCAAACAATCTCAAAGAACTTCTACTGATGAGTAAAATTAAAAGCCGGTTATCGAGATGATAGCTGGCTTTTTTATCTCTATTACAAGTGATACCAAGAAATTATATCGTGAACCAACTAGTCATTGTTATGTTGGAAGAATGTCGTATAGAATATTCTGATAGGATAAATGTTTTATTTTAATTGCTTTCTTTTCTTAAATAATTGGCTGTTATGGCTAGAAGATGTATTTTTGTAGCGGTTGAGGTGAGATATTTGTTACGGAATTTAATAACCATATGTTTAATCGCTTGGTAATCAGTATGGGTAATAAAGATAGCTTGTTTTTATTACTTTTGTCGCATTGACAAGCGAAATATTTCCTAAGATGCGCAAAGTTTACTACATTTATAATCCCCAGACGCAGACGTACGACCGTATTTATCCTACCGTGAGGCAGCGGGCGCTGAGCATTCTCCGCCGTTTGTTCATCGGTATGGGGCTGGGTGCGGGCAGTTTCATCGTATTGCTGCTTATCTTCGGCTCTCCGTCGGAGAAGGAGTTGCGAAAGGAGAACAGCAAACTGCAGGCGCAGTACAACGTCCTCTCCCGCCGGCTGGACGAGGCTATGGGAGTGCTGCAAGACATACAGCAGCGTGATGACAATCTGTACCGGGTGATTTTCATGGCCGACCCTATTCCTTCTGCCATCCGTCAGGCTGGATACGGCGGTACCAACCGCTATGAGCATCTGATGGATATGGCTAACTCCGACTTGGTTATCAATACCACGCAGAAAATGGATATGATTAGCAAGCAACTCTATATCCAGTCCCGCTCCTTTGACGATGTGGTGGAGATGTGCAAGAATCATGATGAAATGCTGCGCTGCATTCCTGCCATACAGCCGGTTTCCAATAAAGACCTCCGTAAGACCGCTTCGGGTTACGGTACGCGTATCGACCCCATTTATGGTACCAGCAAGTTCCATGAGGGTATGGACTTTTCGGCTCCCCAGGGCACGGATGTCTATGCCACGGGAGATGGCACCGTGGTGCAGATGGGCTGGCAATCGGGCTATGGCAACAGAATTGTGATAGACCACGGCTTCGGTTATCAGACGGTGTATGCACACTTGCGCGATTTCCGGACGAAGTTGGGCAAGAAAGTGGTACGTGGTGAGGTCATTGGCGGGGTAGGCAGTACGGGCAAGAGTACTGGTCCGCACTTGCACTACGAAGTACACGTCAAGGGAAAAGTTGTGAATCCCGTCAACTACTACTTCATGGATCTCAGTGCCGAGGATTATGACCGCATGATACAGATTGCGGCGAACCATGGTAAGGTGCTTGATTGACGGATGATTTATAGAGAAAGGATTACATCATGCTGAATACAGATAAGAATTTAAAGTTATATTACTCCATCAGCGAGGTGGCTGCCATGTTCGATGTCAACGAATCACTGCTCCGTTTCTGGGAAAAGGAGTTTCCGCAACTCAATCCGAAGAAGGGGGGGCGGGGAATACGCCAGTACCGTAAGGAGGACATTGAGACAGTGAAACTTATCTATCATCTGGTGAAGGAGCGCGGAATGACCTTGCCCGGCGCCCGCCAACGGATGAAAGACAATAAAGAAGCTACGATACGCAACTTTGAAATCGTAGATCGCCTGAGAGCTATCCGCGAAGAACTGGTAGGCATGAAACTGGCATTGGATGAGTTTACTTACGAGGATGTGGAGAGCTTGAAGGAAAATATTCAAGGACTGAAGTAGAATAAATACCACTCCGTTTATTCCTCTACTCTCGTCACTTGTTTTATATTCTGTATCTGCTTCAGGTTATTGCAGATAGTGCGCACGTCGTCCACATCGTGTACATAGAGTTGTATCTTTCCTTCGAAGATACCGTCGTTGGTTTCGATGGTCAGTTTACGGATATTCACGTTGAGCTGGCGGGAGATGACTTGAGTTACTTCGTTCAGCAATCCCATGCTGTCTATACCTTTTATATATATGGTGACGAGGAACGACAAATCCTTGTGAGTGTCCCACTCGGTGGCGATGATACGGTTTCCGTAGCTACTCTTAAGGCGGGTGGCAACGGGGCATTGGCGCTTGTGGATGACAACACGGTTTTGCTCGTCGATGTATCCCAGTACGTCGTCACCCGGAATGGGATGGCAACAGTCGGCCATAATATAGTTCTTTGAGATGGTCTCTTCCGTCAGCTTCAGAATCTGCTTAGTGTTGATTTTCTCTTGCGGTGTTTTCTCTTCCGGTTGTTCTTTGGCATCCTTGTTGTCCTTGTTACCGAAGGAGAAGGTCAGGAACTTCTTCCAGTTGCTGTTCTGCTTTTCCTTGAACACGTTCTTGTCGGCATCGCCCAGCACAACCCGTTTGTTGCCGATGGCAACGAGCAGCTCGTCGCGGGTGTGGAAGCCGTGCAGCCTGGTCAGCTTGTCCAGAGCAGCATCATCCATACGTATATCCTCGTTTTTGAAGAATTCGTTCAGTATGGTTTCACCTTCTTTCTGATAGGCTTTCGCCTCTTTGCGCAGGATGGCGGCAATCTTGGCGCGGGCGCGGGCGGTGGTGGCATACACTTCCCACTCCGGCTGCACGCGTTGCGATTTGGAGGTCAATATCTCTACCTGGTCACCGCTTTGCAGTTTGTGGCTTAGGGGAACCAGTTTGTGGTTTACCTTGGCGCCGATGCAGTGGCTGCCGATGTCGGTATGCAAGGAGAAGGCAAAGTCCAGTGCCGTAGAGTTCTGCGGCATGGTCTTGAGGTCGCCTTTCGGGGTGAAGACGAAAATTTCCGATGCAAACAAGTTCAGTTTGATGGTATCGAGAAAATCGATGGCGTCCGGTTGTGGGTCGTCCAGAATTTCCTTGATGGTACGCAACCATTTCTCCAGTTCGCCTTCATCTTCGCTGCCTCCGCCTTCTTTGTATTTCCAGTGGGCGGCAAAGCCTTGTTCGGCAACGTCATTCATGCGTTCACTGCGGATTTGTACTTCAATCCATTGCCCGTTGTTACCCATAAGGGTGACGTGCAGGGCTTGGTAGCCGTTGGCTTTGGGATGGCTCACCCAGTCGCGCAGGCGGTCAGGGTGGGGCTTGTATATCTTGGATATGGAGACGTAAATGTCGAAGCAGTCGTTTAGCTCTTCCTCTATATTGCGGGGCTCGAAGATGATGCGGACAGCAAGCAAATCATAGATTTCCTCGAAGGGGACATGCTTGGTCTGCATTTTGTTCCAGATGGAGTAGATGGACTTTACACGGGCAAGGATACGGTATTTCAGTCCCATTTTGTCCAGTTGTGCCCGTATCGGAGCGGTGAACTCATTGAATACCTTGTCGCGCTCCACGGCGGTGGCTTCCAGTTTCTCTTCTATCTCGTGGTACTCTTCCGGATGTTCGTACTTGAAGCTCAGGTTTTCCAGTTCTGTCTTGATTTTGTACAAGCCGAGGCGGTTGGCGAGCGGGGCATAAATATAGAGTGTTTCGCCTGCAATCTTGAACTGCTTGTTGGGCAGCATGGAGCCGAGTGTACGCATGTTATGCAGACGGTCGGCTATCTTGATGAGGATAACCCGGATATCGTCGGACATGGTGAGCAGCAGCTTCTTGAAGTTCTCTGCCTGCGCCGAGGCACGGTCGCCGAAGATACCGCCGGAAATCTTTGTCAGCCCGTCTACAATCTGGGCGATTTTGGGACCGAAGATGTTTTCAATATCCTCTACGGTGTAGTCGGTGTCCTCCACCACATCATGCAGCAATGCCGAGCATATGGAAGTAGACCCCAGTCCTATCTCATTACAGACAATCTTTGCCACAGCAATGGGGTGCATGATGTAGGGCTCGCCGGAACGACGCTTGATGCCCTTATGCGCCTGGTTGGCAAAGTTGAATGCTTTGGTTATTATTTCGACGCGCTTGCGGTGCTTGGTGGCCAAATAGTCGTTCAACAGTTCTTGGAATGCCTGTTCGATCATTTCCTCTTCGGCTTTTTCCTTTTCCTTCTGACTTATATTTTCTTCCATATACTGCTTTCTCCTTTCTTCACTTCACTTTTTGCAAAAATAAGCAATTTTCAACACCGGGCAAGCGTTTATGTCTTTATTTATAAATCTTCAAGCGCTTTCCTGCGGAGATTCTGGTACTGCGCAATCCATTCCAACTTTTTAACTGATTGACAGTGACACCGTATTTCCGTGCAATGCTGCCGAGATTCTCGCCACTGCGTATCTTGTGGTAGGTGACATTCCCCGTAGCGGTACTGCCTTTGCTGCTACGTGCCGTCGAGCGTGTATTGGAAACGGCCACGACTCTGCGGTTCTTGAACAGCTCGTTACTGCGGTGGGCATAGATGGTGTCTTGCTTGTCAATGAAGGCACTGATGTAGTTGATGGGGAGGCGTAGCGTCTGCGGCTTGCTCTCTCCGGGGATGATGCTTTTCTTGAATTGGGGATTTAGGCTCTTTATCTGGTCCAGACTGATGCCGCATAGGTCGGAAATCTGCTCGAAATGAAGGTTACGGCTTACTTGCACCGTATCGGTTGCTTCCGGAATGTCGGTTTCCATGGGGCAGATGTTGTGCTTGCAGTAGTAGGTCATTACGTAGTTGGCGGCAATGAAGGCGGGCACGTAGCCGCGTGTCTCTTTGGGCAGATAGTTGTAGATTTCCCAATAATCGGTTTTCCCTCCCGAGCGGCGGATGGCTTTGTTGATGGTGCCCGGACCGCAGTTGTAGGCGGCAATCACCAGGTTCCAGTCTTTGTAAATGTCATACATGTCCTTCAGGTAGCGTGCTGCCGCCCAGGTCGCCTTTATCGGGTCACGGCGTTCGTCTACGAGGCTGTTGCTTTCCAGTCCGTATATCTTTCCGGTGGCGAGCATAAACTGCCATAGTCCGCAGGCTCCCGCGCGGGATACGGCAGAAGGGTTGAGAGCGGATTCTATGATGGGCAGGTATTTCAGCTCGAGCGGCAGGCCGTAGGCATCCAGCGCTTCTTCGAAGATGGGCATATAGAAGTTGCAGGCGCTCAGCATGAAGGCAACCTGGTTGCGCAGACGTCCGGCATACATGTCGATGAACTTGCGCACAATCTCGTTGTATGGCATTTCCATGACGGTCGGCATGCGCGACAACCGGTCTATGTATACAGAGTCACTGAACATCGGGTTTACGGTAGAGGTGCTGCAGTCTTTTCCCAAGTCTATGTAATTCTTGGCTTTCCAGTCATTGAGCAGGCTGTCCAGCGGATAGGTCATGCTTTTGGGCAGCTCGATGGATTCCTGGCGTTCCGTGCCGTTTTCGCGGATAAGCACTTCCACGCTTTCTTGCGCATGCATGGCCGGAGCGGTGAAGAGGGCGCAAAACAGAAGCGAGGAACCGAGAATAATTCTTTTCATATATATGGCCTTGTGTGTCATTAGGTAATAATTTATGCTTTAATTTTCGTTTTTAGAATCGGAAACTGCATTGCACGCCGACGTTCTTATTAGAGGAACCAGTCATCTGGCTGTTGATTATGGCAGGTTCCACTTTCATGCTGAGGTCGGGGGTGATGTCAAAGTTGGACAGCTCTGCGTCTACGTATGCGTCGACAACAGACAGCAGGTATACACCGATAAAGGCGAAGATGCTCAAGTCGCGGTATCGTCGGAAGGTATCCTTACGCTTCCGTAGTGTCTCCGTCAGCTGGCTTTCGGTATAGTTATAGTTGGGAGGCAGCAGGTCGGTAATGGTACTGGAGTTGAAATTACCATTTACGGCATCCTTGTAGGCGGCCGAATAGTCCTTATACATCTTGCTGTTCCACGTAAGGGCATAGGCACAACCGGCAAATCCTCCATAGAAGATGGGCAGTTTCCAATACTTGCGGTTGTAAATTTGTCCACCGCCGGGAATGACGAGGGCAAGCCAGGTGGCTTTTGTGGGATTAGGTACCCACCTTTTGGGGTCGATGGCCTTTTGCAGACTGTCTGTAGGCACGGGCTGTTCCTTCAGGTCGGGGCTGGCAGTCATTTCCAGCATCTTCCGCTTGTTTTCGGCTGCAAGACTGTCGGCAACAGTGAGGCTGTCCCGGTTCACCACGGTGTTGAGTGTATCGGTCTGATGCCGCTGCGCACGCTTGGAAGCGGCACGTGGACGGTCCTGACCATACATAGCAATCCCTGCCATCTGTAAAAAACAGAGCAGCAGGGCAATGGCTAACTGATATATTCTTCCTTTTTTCCTCATTTATTTCTTCAGCGTATCAAGAATGCCGATGATACGTTCCAATTCTTCTTCGTTATTGAACGGGATACTGATTTTACCTTTTCCTTTCTCCGAGCAGGTTAGCTGCACCTTGGTACTGAAAAAGCCCGAGAGCTGTTGTTTCAGCATATTGAATTCTTCGGGCAGTTTGGCGCGCTTGGGGGCAATCTTACGACCACCGCTCTTCACGCTTTCGCCTTCACTCAGTGACTTTACGATTTCTTCCACTTTGCGTACGGAATACCCGTGCTCCAGGATTTCTTCGAAAATCTTCACTTGCAGTTTGGGATCGCCAAGCGTTACCAAAGCGCGGGCATGTCCCATGTCTATCTGCTTGTTCTGCAGTCCCATCTGGACGGGGGCGGGCAGTTTGAGCAGGCGCAGGTAGTTGGCAATGGTGGTACGCTTCTTACCAACGCGTTCGCTGAGGCGTTCCTGCGTCAGTCCGTATTGTTCCAACAGATGCTGGTAAGCGAGGGCTATTTCTACGGAGTTCAAGTCTTCGCGCTGTATGTTTTCGATGAGCGCCATTTCCATGACGTTCTCGTCATCTGCAGTGCGGATATAGGCAGGGATGCTTGTCAGTCCGGCAAGCTGCGAAGCACGGAAACGACGCTCGCCGGCGATAATCTGGTATTCGTCGTCGCTAAGCTTGCGCAGGGTGATGGGCTGTATGATGCCGATTTCGGAGATGGAATCGGCTAACTCCTGCAACGCAACCGGGTCGAATTCATGACGGGGCTGGTTGGGATTGACCGTAATCTTCGACAGCTCTATCTCATTGATAGAGGAGGAGCCTTCGGTCTTTACTTCATCCATGGAGAAGAGGGCGTCTAGCCCGCGTCCTAATGCATTTCTTTGTGCCATCTGTTTATTTACTATTTGACGATTTACAATTTAACCATACGGGATGATTTGTTTGTGCATTGTAAATATGGTATTTATCACTAATCATTAATCACTAACCACTATAATCACTTCTTTTCGTTTCTGCTTATCAATTCCTTGGCAAGTGCCATGTGGTTTTTGGCTCCGGTTGAGTCTGCGTCATAGAGAATGGTGGGCAGGCCGTAGCTGGGAGCTTCGCTCAGTTTCACATTGCGCTGGATGACGGTGTTGAATACCAGTTCCTGGAAGTGGCGTTTCACTTCATCGTAAATCTGGTTGGCCTGGCGCAGGCGCGAGTCGTACATCGTCAGCAGGAAGCCTTCGATTTCGAGGGCAGGGTTCAGCTTGGACTTGATGATTTTAATGGTATTCAGCAATTTGCTGATGCCTTCCAGTGCAAAATATTCCGCTTGTACGGGGATGATTACCGAATCGGCGGCAGTCAGTGCGTTGACCGTAATCAGACCCAAAGACGGGGAACAGTCTATCAAGATATAATCAAACTCATTCTTCAGCGGAGCGAGTACTTCTTTCAGTATCTTTTCGCGGTTTTTCAGATTGAGCATCTCTATTTCGGCACCTACCAGATTGATGTGGGAGGAGATTACCTTCAGTGTGTCTATCTCCGTGTCATGAAGGGCCTCGCGTACGTCTGCACGGTCAATAATGCACTCGTAGATAGTACATTCCGACTGCTTGATGTCCACACCCAATCCTGAGGAGGCATTGGCCTGCGGGTCGGCATCTACAACGAGCACTTTCTTTTCAAGCGTGGCGAGTGAGGCTGCGAGGTTGATTGTCGTCGTAGTCTTGCCTACACCACCCTTTTGGTTAGCCATAGCAATTATTTTTCCCATAATCTCAATATTTATTGGCAGCGAAATAAGTGATAATTCCGGATAGCGCCTACAAATTTGGAGAAAGATTGCAAAAACGGTTGATAAGTCGGCTGTTTTGTTAATAACTCACAGACGTTTACCGCTGTTTTTCTTCTTGTAAATTGCGCGTAAAGCGTTCTTTCTCTGTTTAGTGGGCAAATATACGTATTTATCTTGAAATGAAGCTGATTTTTTGTCTCGCTTGCAGAAGATTAAGATTTGTAAACCAATGGAAGACATTGGCTTGGACTATTCTCTCTACTTGCATGAGATGTACATCTCGTGTTGTTTGAAACGTGCATCTCATGTTGCTCGAGATGTACATCTCATGCAGATGGACTACCGTGTGGAAGATGGTCGGGGGATAAGTTGTTCCCGGGCAGAAGGAGAGGAGCTGGTGTCAGACCAAGGCTTTGACGAACTCCCTGCAGAAGTACGCACACATCACACATTTCACTACTGTGCCCAGCAAGAATCCAAGCAGCGAGCCCAGCCCCGATTTCAAGGCCTGGTCTGTCTTGCTGCCTCCCATCAGTTCGCCGGCAAAGGCTCCGAGAAAGGGGCCGAGGATGATGCCCCAAGGCATGAAGAACAACCCTACGATGGTGCCTATGAGGCAGCCGCGCGTTCCCCACCGACTGCCTCCGCTGTATTTGCTGCCCAGCATCGGGACGAAATAATCCAGTATCTGTACAAGGACGACTGCTGCCAGCCATAAAAGTAACTGCGTGGTGGAAAACTGCGCCTTGTCCGTGAAATGTAGAAGCAACAAGCCTGCATAGGCTACGGGCGGTCCCGGAATCATAGGCAGGATGCAGCCTGCCAATCCGACAATCAGGCAGAGGATGCCCAAGATGATGAGAAGAATGTCCATAGGTGTATCGTTTCTGTTGGTGAAGATGACAGCGGTTGTTCCCTGCTACTCGAATCGGTTGTATATGACAATGGGGCGGGAGCGGCGTGTGCTCATCGACGGGAACCATATATCGTCGGCTGTGAGGCCGCATTGCTTGATGGCTTCGGCGCAGTATTCCAGTCGTCCGAAGTCGGCATCGACATTGTTTGTACCGAATGTGAATTTGATTCCACGTGCTTTGGCGCGACGGATAATCTCGAAACTGGGAATCCGGTAGCGTGCATTGATTTCCAGAGCGATTCCATGTTGTTGCAATACATTCAATACGCGTTCAATGCGTCCGTCCGTCCAGTACTTGTCGTAATCATGCGCCATAGTATCGGGCAAGAAGGTAGGGTTGGCATAAATGTCGGCTGGCTCGTTGGTCAGAATCAGGACTGTTTGGTCGACAAGGTGGTCCATATACTGTTCAAGCGTAATGTCATCAAAGAGTGCTTCTTCGGCCCGGTAGATGCGCGAATTACGTCCCTTGTGGTCTATGATGGTCATGGCGTCGGTAAACAGGTAATCGAAAATCCCCAAAGCTTCCTGCGAGAAAGTTGCCGTCCATTTGCGTCCCTCACCTTGTACACCGCACAGGAATGGCATCCCTTTTACTTCATTAAAATAGTCGTACACTTCTTTGTCATCGGCCAGCATACGTCCTACGCCTCCTTCTCCGGCATTGGGGGCGACACCATAGTTGATACCGTAATTCATGGACATGGCGTGTGCCATTTCCTTCGTCAGCCCTCCTTTCAAGTGAACGTGATAGTCTATAACTGGGAAATCGTGCTGCTGTAGCCTGATTATCTCATCCGTGCGCTCGTCTACCGGAGCAAGCGTGTCGGCTTCGTTGCGTGCCTCCTTGGCAAGCTGTTCGATGGCGAGATTCCGGAATGACACTTCGCCGTGTATGCCTTGCAGGGCAATGGAACCTTGACTCAGCAGTTGCCGGGCGTGCTCCTCTGTGCGATATGGGTGTCCGGGTTCGGTATAACAAACAACTTCGGTTCCGTTAATGCAGACAATGATGTTTTGTCCGCGTACGGTTATCTCGAAGTCAAACCATTCTCCATCTTTTGCGAGTGAGCGATAGAGGTTGCGCACCGAGGCGAGTGAGCCGCTCTTGCGTGTGCCGTCGATGTCTCCGTTACGGAATATCACTTCATAACCGGACTCGCCGTCCGTATGAAAGAGGAGGCCTGCTTCGGAGCCGGGTTGTGTGAGGGCTTCTCCGGTGAGTCGGAAATTTTGGTATTCTTTGTCGTTGAAGAGCTTCCGGCCTTCTGCAATGACCGGGTCTGCCGTGTGAAGCGTAGATGTCCCGTCATTCCATTGGTCAAGTGGCTCGGGAGAACTGCTCCTGCCACAGCTTGTCAGGGTTGTTAGAAACAGAATAATTGCGGCAGCTGCCGTCTCGATGCGTGCAGCAATGGTAGAATGGCAAAAAGTGTTCATTATAGCATGGATTTTATGAATGATTATATTCCAATTATTGTCGGTACAAAGTTAGCCTTTTCTGAAAATATCTTTGAATACAAAAGAATTATTATCTTTGTAGTATTCTGTTTAAAGCCTTTTTAGCTACTTTTGCACGATAATAAAAAGAAAGTTATGGAAAATCAGAGACCTTTGATATTGATTTCCAATGATGACGGCATCATTGCGAAAGGTATTAGCGAGTTAATCAAATTCCTCCGTCCGCTGGGCGAGATTGTGGTAATGGCGCCGGATGCACCTCGCTCTGGAAGTGCGTGTGCGCTGACTGTAACGGAACCTATCCACTACCAGTTGGTCCGTAAGGATGTTGGGCTGACGGTATACAAGTGTTCCGGTACGCCGACCGATTGTGTGAAGCTGGCTTTTCATATGGTGCTCGACCGCAAGCCCGACTTGGTGGTAGGCGGCATCAACCACGGCGACAATTCTTCTGTAAACCTGCATTATTCCGGTACGATGGGCGTTGTGATAGAGGGATGCCTGAAAGGAGTGCCTTCCATCGGATTCTCCCTTTGCAACCATGAGCCGAACGCTGATTTTGAACCTGCAGGTCCTTACATCCGCGAGATAGCCCGGCTGGTATTGGAGAAAGGACTCCCTCCGTTGACATGCCTCAATGTCAACTTCCCCGATACCAAAGAATTGAAGGGTGTGAAGATTTGCGAACAAACCAAGGGGCAATGGACCAATGAATGGGAAAACTTTGCCCATAGAGGAGATGCCCATTACTACTGGCTGACCGGCGAGTTTGAGAACAACGATGCCGAAAATGAGAAGAATGACCATTGGGCGCTTGATAACGGTTATGTGGCAATCACCCCGACCACGGTGGATGCAACGGCATACGGCTTGATTGATGAACTGAAAGCATGGTTCTGAATTAATTGACAATTATCAATTGATATGAAGTATTACTTGATTGTCGGTGAAGCTTCCGGCGACCTGCATGCCTCCCATCTGATGGCTGCATTGAAGGAGGAGGACTCGCAAGCGGAGTTCCGTTTCTTCGGAGGCGACCTCATGGCTGCAGTGGGCGGTGTGATGGTGAAGCATTACAAAGAGTTGGCGTATATGGGGTTCATTCCCGTACTGCTGCATCTGCGCACCATCTTTGCCAATATGAAGCGCTGCAAGGAGGACATTGTTACGTGGCAGCCGGATGTGCTGATTTTGGTGGACTATCCGGGCTTTAATCTGGATATAGCCAAGTTTGTCCATGCCAACACAAGGATTCCTGTCTTTTATTATATTTCTCCCAAGATTTGGGCATGGAAGGAATACCGCATCAAGAATATTAAACGGGATGTGGATGAGCTGTTCTCCATCCTACCGTTCGAGGTGGAGTTTTTTGAAGGGAAGCACGGGTATCCGATACATTATGTCGGCAATCCGACAGTGGATGAAGTGACGGCTTTTCTTGCTTCCAGCTCAGAGACATTCGACGACTTTGTCCGGGCAAACGGACTTTCGGCCAAACCCGTTATTGCTCTGCTGGCTGGTAGCCGCAAGCAGGAAATCAAGGACAATCTGCCCGACATGCTTCGTGCGGCAGCTTCTTTTCCCGATTATCAACTGGTGCTGGCCGGTGCTCCGGGTATTTCCCCCGAGTATTACAAACGTTATGTGGGTGGGGTGGACGTGAAGATTATCTTCAACAAGACATTCCCTTTGTTGAGGCAGGCAGAGGCTGCACTGGTCACTTCGGGGACGGCAACGCTGGAAACAGCTCTGTTTCGTGTGCCGCAAGCGGTATGTTACCATACTCCGATAGGGAAGGTTATCGCTTTCCTGAAACGGCATATACTGAAAGTGAAGTACATTTCCCTGGTCAATCTCATAGCCAACCGGGAGGTGGTGAAAGAGCTGGTTGCAGATACCATGACGGTAGAGCAGGTACGCTCGGAGCTGAACCGCATTTTGTACGATAAGGAATACCGCCGTCAGATGCTCGAGGGATATGAGTATATGGCATCCTGTCTGGGAGAGGCAGGGGCACCCAAACATGCTGCCCGCGAGATGGTGGCATTACTGAGGAGGAGGGAAGAATAATCGAAAAATTAAGAATTTGTTAAAATGGGAAAAGCCGGTGCAGTAAATGCCCGGCTTTTGTATTTTCTATATAGAAACAAATGAAAAGGACTTTGATTATGAAAAAGCTACATTGGTTATTTATGGCAATATGTTTGGCAGTGATGCCCGCTTTGCAATCATGTGATGATAACGACGGATATTCTTTGGGTGATTTTACCCCGCCTTTGTGGGCCACTGTGCGTGTTACGGGAAATGCCTTTTATTTAAACTGCGATGTTTGGGGGACGCTCTGGCCGGTGAATACGGACATAGGGTGGTATGATGCTGTGGATGGGCAGCGTGTGATTACCGTGTTCAATCCTTTGTGGGACAACTATGCAGGATATGACCATGCTGTGAAGCTGCTGCGTCTGCAGAACGTCTTGACGAAAGAGGTGGAGACGCTGACTCCCGAAACCGAAGAGGAATTTGGTAATGACCCCGTGTTTATATATAAAGGTGATATCACCATCAGTGGTGGCTATATGAACATTTTTTTCATGCAGAACCTGCCATCTTCGACTGATAATAAACACCGCATCAGCCTGGTGCGTCCGCAAGAAGATGATGCTTTGTATGGCGAAGATGGATACGTCCATTTGGAACTCCGCTATAACGATTATGATGACCTGACGGGACGTCGTAGTCCTGGTGCTGTCTCCTATAACTTGAACAGTCTGGACATCCCCTCTGAAACCAAAGGCATCAAGTTGAAACTCAATTCAGAAGAGAATGGAGAGGTGGAAGTAACCTTTGATTTGAAAACTGCGGGGAGTAATGAAAAGCTGACTACTAATGTGGATTTGTCCAATATGCAGTTGAAGTAAGAAAGAGTTTGCGAGAGTATATAGTTAGAAAGAGCACCCGGGATTTTGATGTCATTCATCTTGCCCGGGTGCTCTTTTTATATTTGTTTTATGTAAGTTTGGTCATGTGAGCCGTCGTTAGAACATCGTCAAGGCATATAGATAAACAACTGCTGCAGGAATTGCCATCAGGGCACTGTCGAAACGGTCGAGCATCCCTCCATGCCCCGGCAGAATGTTACCGGAATCCTTGATGCCCAATTGGCGTTTCATGAGTGATTCGGTCAGATCGCCCCAAGTGCCGAAAATGACGACAACGATTGCCAGACCTACCCATTGCCATCCTGGCATAAAAGGAAAGAAATGTGCAAAGCCAAGAGAGGAAGCGATGGAGAATATTCCGCCGCCGATGCTGCCCTCCCAGGATTTTTTAGGTGAGATGCGTTCGAACAGACGGTGTTTGCCTATCAGCGAACCTACGCAATAGGCACCTGTATCGCTCAGCCAGATAAAAACGAAAATGGAAAGCGGTAGAATAGGGTTGTAGGTCACACTGCCCGTTTCCGGGGAATTCTGAAAAGCAAGTACGTTCAGCAGGGCAAAGGGGAGTGCCACGTACAATTGGCTTAGCATGGAGTAGGCCCAGTTACCCGTCGGATTCTTTTTCTTGAGGTAAAGTTCCGTAATCATCATGTAGAGCAATAGTCCCAAATAAGGAAGGAATACCCGTGCTCCTACAGACTGCTGGGTACAGAAACTCATCAATGCAAGGAAAAGGTAGGCTCCTCCCAATGCAGTGATGGTCTTGTTTATGCTTACTTCGCTGCTCTTGCTGACTAATTGGGCAAACTCATGTACGCTCAGTACGCTGATAATGGTGAACAGTATACCGAACGAAAGGGGGCTGTAAAGAATACAGCCCACCAATACTATGACGAATAACACGCCGGTAACGGCACGTTGGATAAAGTTATTTTTCATGCTTTTCTTCTTCCTTAACTTCCTTTTCTGCTTCTATGGCTTTTTGCTCTTCTTCTTGCTCCGCTTTTTTCAGCTCGGCAGCAGTCTTGTTTGCACTGATTTCCTCCGAACGGGAAGCCCATGGACGTTTCCCAAAGATGTGTTCAACGTCTTCGGCAAAGATTACTTCTTTGTCAATCAGCAGTTGTGCCAGCCGGTTGTGTCCTTCTTGGTTTTCGGACAATATTTTCTTGGCACGTTCGTACTGTTCGTTGACCATCTGCTTCACTTCTTCGTCAATCAGTTCCGCAGTCTTTTCGCTATACGGGCGGTTGAAGGAATATTCCTCATTATTATAGTAGCAGAGGTTGGGGAGTTTTTCGCTCATACCCAGATAGGCAATCATACCGTACGCCTGCTTGGTCACGCGTTCCAAGTCATTCATGGCTCCGGTGGATATTCTACCTAAGAATAGGTCTTCGGCGGCACGTCCTCCCAAGGTGGCACACATCTCATCGAGCATCTGTTCCTTGGTGGTGATTTGCCGTTCTTCCGGCAGATACCAAGCCGCGCCCAAAGCACGTCCACGGGGTACAATGGTTACTTTAATCAGTGGATTGGCGTATTCCAGTAACCAGGAGATACTGGCATGGCCGGCTTCGTGTATGGCAATGGAACGGCGTTCGGCCTCGGTAGTGATTTTGGTTTTCTTTTCCAACCCACCCACAATACGGTCTACGGCGTCCAGAAAGTCTTGCTTTCCGACAAACTTTTTGCCGTGGCGGGCGGCTATCAAAGCTGCTTCGTTACATACATTGGCAATGTCTGCCCCCGAGAATCCGGGAGTCTGGCGTGCCAGAAGGTCTACATCCACACTATTGTCTATCTTGATGGGGCGCAGGTGTACACCGAATACTTCCTTACGCTCATTAAGGTCGGGTAGGTCTACATGTATCTGGCGGTCAAAACGTCCGGCGCGCAGCAATGCCTTATCCAAAACGTCCACACGGTTGGTGGCGGCTAAGATGATAACACCACTATTGGAGCCGAAACCGTCCATCTCGGTCAGTAACTGGTTCAATGTGTTCTCGCGCTCGTCGTTGCCACCCATAGCGGCTGCTTTGGCACGGGCACGCCCTACAGCGTCAATCTCGTCGATGAACACGATACAAGGCGCTTTTTCCTTTGCTTGGCGGAACAAATCGCGGACACGGGAAGCTCCCACGCCGACAAACATTTCCACAAAGTCGGAACCTGCCAAAGAGAAGAAAGGTACGTTGGCTTCTCCGGCCACGGCCTTTGCAAGCAGGGTCTTTCCTGTTCCCGGAGGTCCCACAAGCAGAGCGCCCTTGGGAAGCTTGGCTCCCACAGCCGTATATTTGCCCGGATTATGCAGAAAATCCACAACCTCCTGAAGAGACTCCTTTGCCTCGTCCTGGCCGGCCACATTTTTAAAGGTGATACCTGTTTCCTTTTGAACATAAGCCTTGGCGCGGCTTTTTCCCACGCCCATAATGCCTCCGTTTCCCCTGTTCATACGTCTCATAAAGAACATCAGCATACCGAACATCACAACTGTCGGAAGAACAATACTGAGCAGCATGGAAAGGGCCTCCATCAGAGCATCCGGCTGTTCGTATTTGAATATGATATCCTTTCCTTCCAGACGTTTGGTAAGAGCATCGATATTCTCCATCTGATTAACACGGTAGGTCATTTTTTTATAAGCGGAACCCTGAAGTTTCGGCTCCACTGTCAGAATACCAGACTGAAGAGTTACCTCCTTGATCTGGTCCTTGTCTACCATTTCAATAAATTTGTCATAGGTGATCTCACCAGTGCCTCCATTTCTTATTTCTGTAATAAAACTAAGACATACCAGTGTCACCAGAAGACAGATCAGAAACGCCAGAATCGTCTGGCGGTTTTTATTCGGTCCCTGATTCCCGGGACCATTCCGGTCCGGTCTGTTTCCATCCGGACGATTGTCTTTATTTTCGTTCATTTTATTCCTCCTCTACTGTCTTCTTTATTATAAAGAGATTTCTTTGATAAATCAACAAAATTAGCCTTATAAAAAAAGGTTTTGCATCCGCCAGTTGTTCGTAGTATACTATCTGCATGAGTTCGGCAGAGGATCCTGTATTACTGTCACGGTAAACAGAAAAACACAACTGTCCACAGATTATTATCCCACCGGATGATCTGAAATACAGTTTTGCAAGATTACCGGGAACAAAGTGAACAGCAACCAAAATCTCTCTGCCTATAACGTAAATCGGGAAAGGAATAAACATATGAAGACAGGATTTGATAACGAAAAATATCTGACCATGCAGTCAGAACATATCCGTGAAAGAATCAGCAAGTTTGATAACAAGCTTTATCTGGAATTCGGCGGCAAGCTTTTTGATGATTATCATGCTTCCAGAGTTCTCCCTGGTTTTGAACCGGACAGCAAGCTCCGTATGCTGATGCAGCTCAGCGACCAGGCAGAGATCGTGATCGTGATCAGCGCAGCTGATATTGATAAAAACAAAGTCCGTGGGGATCTGGGAATCACCTATGACGAGGATGTCCTCCGTCTGATCGAGGTTTTTACAGAAAGAGGTCTTTATGTGGGAAGTGTCTGCATCACCCGCTATGCAGGACAGGAAAGCGCAGATCTTTTCAAAAACAGACTGGAAAAGCTTGGCATCCGTGTATTTGTTCATTACAACATCCCCGGCTATCCAAGCAATACTTCTGTGATCGTCAGCGATGAAGGATACGGTAAAAACCAGTACATTGAAACTACCAGACCTCTTGTTGTGGTAACTGCTCCCGGACCTGGAAGCGGAAAAATGGCAGTGTGTCTTTCCCAGCTCTATCATGAACATAAGCGCGGGATCTGTGCCGGCTATGCCAAATTTGAGACTTTCCCCATCTGGAACATTCCTCTGAAGCATCCGGTCAATCTGGCATATGAGGCAGCCACTGCTGATCTGAACGATGTAAATATGATCGATCCTTTCCATCTGGAGGCTTATGGAGAAACAACCGTCAACTACAACCGTGACGTAGAGATTTTCCCTGTACTCCAGGCAATGTTTGAAAAAATCATGGGTGAATGCCCTTATAAATCACCTACTGATATGGGCGTAAACATGGCAGGAAACTGCATTGTGGATGATGAGATCTGCAAAGAGGCCTCACGCCAGGAAATCATCCGCCGCTACTATAAAAGCTGCGACGCTCTTGTATCCGGCACAGGAAAAGAAGATGAGGTATGCAAGATCGAGCTTCTTCTGAAACAGGCTCATGCCTCCATTGAAGATCGTAAGGTTGTTCCTGCCGCACTTTCCATGGAAAAGAAAACAGCAGCTCCCGCTGCTGCTCTGGAACTTCCGGACGGAAAGATTATTTACGGAAAAACCTCTGATCTTCTCGGAGCCTCCTCAGCGCTTCTTTTAAATGCTTTAAAAGAGCTTGCAGGAATCGACCATGAGCATCACGTGATCTCTCCTGATGCCATCCGCCCGATCCAGGAGCTGAAGATCAAATATCTCGGCAGCAAAAATCCACGCCTGCACACAGACGAAACTCTGATCGCGCTTTCAGTCAGCGCTGCAAGCAATCCGGAGGCAGGACTTGCCTTGGAACAGCTTCCCCGGTTAAAAGGTTGCCAGGCCCATACATCTGTTATGCTGTCTTCCGTAGATATCTGGGAATTCCGCAAACTGGGCATTGAACTTACCTGCGAGCCGAAATTTGAAAAAAAGAAATCCGATGATGACGATAAATAAATGTCTGTGAGGGAAAGGATTTTGTTTCTTGTTGCCCACAGACGATGCAGAGAAGAAAGGGCAGAGCATGTGCTGCGCTGCGTTTCCTGGTAAGCCTCGCAAGGCACTATGATTCTGCCTTTCTCTCTGCATCTGAAAGTGGATAACAGCCAAACAGAAATCCTCCCCACAGCACTTGGCCTCCGGCCGGGCGATTAGCGCACTGCGCCCTGAAGCAGCCTGCCCGACAGCCAACAACTGCGGGAATATAAATTTACCATCTGGAAAATACAAGGCAGGGGCAGATGAATCTGTATAAGAAGCCTTGAGAGACTTGGCAAAAGTTCTTGCCTTCTGCGACTCCGCTTTGCTTTCCCGGATGCTGCTGTCTGACTCGCAGACGAGTTCAGCATACGGGGAAGTGTTTTTTGCAGAGAAGCAGAAGCATAGAACTTTCCAAGTCTCGAACCAGCTTCTGTGACAGATTCACCTGCCCCTGCATGTCATTTACAGAGGAAATTATATCCCACTCCCCCCTCCCACAAACATAATTTTAAGTTTAAAAGAAGTCCCCAAGATCTTTCAGGATCTCAGGGGACTTCTTTTTAGTATTTCATGTATCATGACTGATGATCAGTCTTCATATCCGTTTGGATTCTTGCTCTGCCAGTTCCAGGAATCCGCACACATATCCTTAATATCATATTCTGCTTTCCAGCCAAGCTCTCTCTCTGCCTTGGAAGCGTCAGAATAACAGGTAGCAATATCGCCTGCACGGCGTGGCTTGATCACATACGGAATCTTCACACCATTGGCTTCCTCAAAGTTCTTTACAATATCAAGAACGCTGTAGCCTTTTCCTGTTCCCAGATTGTAAATGCTTAAACCGGATTTATCCTCAATCTTTTTAAGAGCCTTCACATGGCCTTTTGCAAGGTCAACCACATGAATATAATCTCTCACGCCTGTTCCGTCCGGAGTATCATAGTCGTTGCCGAATACGCCCAGCTCTTTCAGCTTGCCAACAGCAACCTGAGTGATATACGGCATCAGGTTATTTGGAATACCATTTGGATTTTCTCCAATGGTTCCGCTCTTATGAGCTCCGATCGGGTTAAAGTAACGAAGAAGAACTACATTCCATTCCGGATCTGCTTTCTGAATATCAGAAAGAATCTGCTCCAGCATGGATTTTGTCCAGCCATAAGGGTTAGTACACTGTCCCTTTGGGCATTCCTCTGTAATCGGGATGATTGCAGGATCTCCATATACAGTTGCAGAAGAAGAGAAAATAATATTTTTAACACCATGTTTTCTCATTACATCTACGAGAGTCAGTGTTCCGGCAATATTGTTCTCATAATATTCCCACGGCTTTTCAACAGATTCTCCTACTGCTTTCAGCCCTGCAAAATGAATACAGGAATCAATATCCTCTTTTTCAAAAATATCTGTCAGTGCTTCTCTGTCAAGAATATCTGCCTTGTAGAATTTTACCGGTTTGCCAGTAATTTTTTCTACTCTTTCCAGACTCTTCTCACTAGAATTGCTCAAGTTATCCAGAACCACTACATCATATCCTGCGTTCTGAAGCTCAATAACTGTATGGCTTCCGATATAACCGGCGCCTCCTGTAACTAAAATTGCCATGTCTTTGTCCTCCTCTTCAGGTTTTCAGTCATTGACCGGATCCGGGAAAAACTGTCTCAGCTTTCCCCAAAGTCAGTTTCAGTATACCACTACTTATATTTTTCTACAATAGCTTTCATCTGAGGAAGCTTCTCCTCCATGTCCGCAACCAGCTTAAACTGGGTACGACAGCGGTCCAGATTATGGCCTTCTCTGTGGATCTTAAAGTAATGATCTCCCTCCAGATAATCAGTAAGGAAACGCATTCCGCATTCAAAAGTCATAAGGATCGCGCCCATGGGGAGCATATCCAGCTCAAGCTCTGTAAGCGCGCCTGCACAGCCCTCGATAAAGCCTTTTGTATATACTTCGTAAAGGTGAAGATCACAGGAAATCTTACTGAGATCCTGCTCATCCTCTGCCCCTGTACTTGCTCCAAAACGGATGGAATCGCCGAAATCATTTACAGAAAGCCCCGGCATAACCGTATCAAGATCAATAACGCAGATGGCTTTGCCTGTTTCATCATCAATCATAATATTGTTCAGCTTTGTGTCATTGTGAGTTACACGAAGAGGCATCTTCCCTGTATTCTGCAGATCGCACAGGGTATGAGCCAGCTCTTCTCTGTCAAGAACAAACTTAATCTCCTCCTGAACGGATGCTGCGCGGCCTTCACTGTCTGCCTCAACTGCTGCCCTGAATTTTGCAAAACGGTCAACCGTATTATGAAAATCTACAATAGTCTCATGAAGAGTCTCAGCAGGATAATCTGCAAGAAGTCTCTGGAAATGTCCAAAGGCCACTGCACTCTGATAAAAGTCATTGTCATCCTTTACCATGTCGTAGCTGGTAGCTCCCTCAATAAAAAGATAAACTCTCCAGTATTCTCCCTCTGAATCCACATAATAAGGGTTGCCATCTTTATCATTTACCACATTCAGAGTTTCTCTCTCCACATCACCGCCGTTTTCCCGGATCTTTTTGCGGAGCCATGCAGTAACGCCCTGCACGTTCTCCATAAGCTCTACCGGCTTTGTGAAAATGCTTTTGTTCATTCTCTGGAGAATAAAATGCTTCTCCTGTCCGCCCGGTGTTTTTACTGTAAGACGATATGTATCATTGATATGTCCGCTTCCATAGGCAACACATTCTACTACCTCTCCCGGAAAATCAAACTGACTTATTACTTCTTTCTGAATCGTATTCACTGTTACTTGTTCTCCTCCCATAAGTTCTGTGGATAGAGCCCCTGATCTTTCAGGCTCTGCACGGCTGCCATAACAACAGGCTTGTCCTCTTTGTAGGTAACTCCATACCATTTATCCTCAGATTTCAGCACCTTGACTGTGGCTTTTTTCTCCTGAAGAAGCTCATCCACTACAAATGGAAGAAAATATTCGCACTTCAGTGGATTTTTCTCCAGATTCTCATCAAGGAATGCCGCAAAACGTGCTTTCAGTTCTTTCAGGATACTTGCAGAAAATCCCCACATATTCATGGAAACTGTACTTCCCTCCGGGAGCATGGTCCAGGTTGCTCCGTCATCCTCTGTATAGGCAGTGCCCTCTCCATGCTTCTCAATATGAGTACGCTCATTGATCTTCAGAAGATGATCTTCCTCATCGGTAACACAGACTCCTCTTGCCACATGGCCATTGTCTGTAAGAGTATTTTCCAGCTTGTAACCAACCATCATATATCTGTAAAGATTTTCGTCATCCTGGTTTTCTGCCAGAAAATCATATGCCATTTTAAATGCATGACTTCCATAGTAGTCGTCTGCATTGATAACCGCAAAAGGACCGTCAACCTCGTCAATACAGCTCAGGACCGCATGACCGGTTCCCCAGGGTTTTACTCTTCCCTCCGGAACCTCATAGCCTTCCGGAAGATTATGAAGATCCTGGAACACATAAGCAACCTCTATCTGTTTACTGAGACGGTCGCCGATAGCTTTGCGGAAGTCCTCTTCATTTTCTTTTTTTATGATAAACACTACTTTTTCAAATCCTGCTTTTACAGCATCATAAATGGAAAAATCCATAATAATATGACCTTCTCTGTCAATAGGATCGATCTGTTTCAGACCGCCGTAGCGGCTTCCCATTCCAGCTGCCATAACTACTAATACCGGTTTTTTCATAATATTTTTCTGCTCCTTTCTTGATCAGCCTTTCGTTCCACCTGTTACACCGCCGATAATCTTCTCTGACAGAAAAATCCAGAGAGTAAAGGCCGACAGAACTCCTGCCTTCTGAAACCAATGTAAAAGCCCCATATATTGTGCATTTTATATAATTACATGCATTTGCAACACTAATTTTATCATTTTTACACAATTAGTATTTGCATAATCATCTATTTCTTTTGCACAAAAAGATTGTTTTCATGAAAATCTCTGTTTCTCTCCGCCATATTTAATGCTTTTCACTCCAGCATCAGCGACTCTTCCCACCACTGTCCCGGTTCAAGTCTTTTTTCTCCGCAAAGCCTCTCCTGATATTGTATCTGAATATATACGGAATTCTCTGTATAAATCTTCCATGACAGTTTTCTGCCCTCAAAAATCTCCGCACTGCACAGGATTCCTTTTTCCCCGCGGAAACTGTAAAAAGAAACCTGTTTTTCCGTCCAGGTTTTGGGAACAGCAGGAAACAGCCGTATTTTTCCATCCTTCATCTGAAGCAGCATTTCCTGAAGAGCATCTGCACTGAACATATTTCCCTCAAGAGTAAAGGGTCTGTAGGTAAACTGCGAATATCCTTTTTTCCGAAAATCTCCGTTCAGGTGAAATCCATTACAGCTGCAGAAATTTTCCCAGAAAATCCTCAGATACTCTGCTGCTTTTTCTCCGTTTCCCTGAACAGCATAAAGATGCGCCATCCATGCAAAGGTATAACCAACCCACTGAGATGTGCCCAGCCTTTCATAATCCGCAATTACAGCATCGATTATTTCTTTTCCTTCGCCCTCATAATCTATGATTCCCAGAGGTGAAACAGCCATCGCATTTGAAAAATGACGGTGGGATTCTTCAAGACTTTCATCCGGAGAAAGCATCAGAACCTTATTTTTATTGACTGACAGTTCCGGAAGCCTCTGTCTGATGTGGCGCCACTGTAATTCTTCTGTTTTCCCCAGCTCACCAGCCAGTTTCTCCAGTGTTTCAAACAGCCGGATCATCAGAGCCAGATCATAATTACTGACAGGTGTCAGCCATGATCTTTCCGTATCGTCGTGAATCTCCGGAGAGCTGGATACAGGTAGAACCAGATAACCGTCCTCTGTCTCCTCCAGAAGCGATTGGATAAAGATCCCGGTTTCCTTCATATAAGGATAAGCTCTTTCCCTCAGAAATTTACTGTCTCCTGTATATCGGTAATATTCTCCAAATGCGTGGGCAAGCCACATCTGGTTGGACGGAGAAAGCGAATACATAGGCCATCCCCCAAGAGGTTTCCCGTCAATTGTCATTGTTCCGGGAAGACAGCAGCCTTCTGCGCCGTAAAATTCTCCGGCAAACCGTCGCCCCTCATCAAAAAGGCTCCAGAGAAAATCTAAAAAGCACCGTCCTTCTTCCAGATGGTTTGCCTTCAGATAATGGGTATAGGACAATTCTGTATTCAGATCGTTATGGTAATCTCCCTTCCACGGAGGAAGCGTTCCCTCATCTGCGGTCCACACTCCCTGAAGAGGCATAGGGACGCCTCCTTCTCTGGACGTTGAAGCAAACAGATAATTGGTCATATACCACTGCTTTTCCATAAATTTATCAGGAATACAGATACCGCTCTCTTCAAAATAATCCTTCCACCATTTTTTATGAGAATCAAAAAGTTCATCACCTGCTGACAGAGCGCCGAGAACCTGCTGCTTTCCCTGTTCCATCCAGCAGTCTCCGTCTTCTGATGAGACAATCTTCCAGACAATTCTTGTCACAGAGTCTTTTTTTCTTCTCCCAACAATCACTCCATAAGAAAATTCATCATTTACAGGCTGGCAGAACCATTGCAGCTCTCCCTCCTGTTTTTTTATTACAGGAGGATATTTCAGATCCTTCAGATTCCCCTGAGAAATCTGTCTTTCTTCCTGGCAATAAACGTACTCTTTTTCCGTTCCTTTTTCTCCGAATTCCGGATTTTTCAGTTCCGCAGAAAATTCCGTTTCCCGAGCTTCAACCTCTATGATCCCAACTTGTTCCACTGCATGGACCCAAGCTGAAATCCTGACAGTCTCTTTCCGGCTTCTGAACCTCATTTCCGCTTTTGCCGTTTCCAGGTTTAAGACAGATTCGATTTCTCCGTCAATACCGTAAAAATGAAGCAGGATCCTGCCTGCAGTTAATTTTGTAGGTGATGGATAATAATAGGGAGCATCAAAGATTTCCCGGATTTTTGCAGTATTTCCTGTCTTTGCAAGTTTCACAAGATTTTTCCAGGTAAACTCTTTATTCTGCTCCCACAAAACAGTTCTGTCCCATAAATCTGTACGGTCCAGACTAAACCTTATCTCTTCAGGACTGCCCCAGCAGAGGCAGCCGCATTTTCCATTTCCCAGCGGAACAGCCTCGTCCCACCGGGAAATATTTTCTTTCCAGTTATAAGTAATATTCATGTACAAAGTCTCACTTGAATTGTCTGTTATAAAGATATAAAAGAAGAATCAGTCCGGCAAGTCCCAGAAGCATTACCAACAGCCCCTGCGGTCCTACATTTTTCTGTCCCAGTACTACAAGCGCCACACAAATAATAAAAAATATAGCTGCCAGAACGGTTTTTAAAACACTCTTTGTTCTTTCATTCATTTTATTTACCTCCTGTTCCGCACACTGATCAGCCTTTCAGACCGCCAAGAGTCATACCCTGTGTCAGTTTCTTCTGTACACAGATATATAAAATCAGTGTAGGGATCATAACAATAACCAGTCCCGCATACATCTGTCCGTACTGAACTGCTGATTTCTGGGCTGCCATCAGATTCATAAGTCCTACCGGAAGGGTTTTTATCTCCGGTCTGGTGAGCAGGGTCATGGAAATAATATATTCATTCCAGAATGCCAAAAAGTTAAACAGAATTACTGTCACAATACTTGGCTTTGCCATAGGCATGATAACCTGAATCATAGTTCTCCAGTATCCGGCTCCGTCCACATAAGCCGCTTCCTCGTAATCTTTTGCCAGTGATTTAAAATAACCGGACAGCAGATAAATGGTAAAGGGAAGCGCGGTTGATGCATATACAAGCGCCAGAATAAACAGATTGTTCAGGAAAAACGGCTCTCCGAACCACTGACGCAGTTTTCCGTCTGCATTATTGAGCATCAAAAAGATCGGTACAACAATATAGTTTACATTAATAAAAAGTCCTGCCATAAACATAACATTCCAGATCTTCTGGCTCTTAAATTTGAATCTGGACAGTACATAAGCTGCCGGAAGAGCGATCACGATCAGAAGCAGGATACCCAGGACCGTTACAAACACAGAATTCAGCATATAAGAACCCATGTTTGCAGTTTCCCAGGCATCTGTAAAGTTCTGGAAATGGAATCCTTTCGGAAGCGCCCATGGACTTCCGTAAAACTCTGAATTCTCTTTAATTGAAGCAACAAATACCCAGGCAACAGGAACAATGATCGTAACTGCCAGAAGCCCCAGTATCAGATAGATAAATACTTTTGCCACCTTGGAACTGGCAGTACTGTTTTTCGTCATATCAGCCATTTTTCACCCTCCTTAGAATTCAATTTCTTCACGTTTGGTCACCGCATTGAGAACAGCGGCCAGCGCAAAGGAAAACAGGAATACCGCAACACCGATGGCCATACCATATCCATAGGAAGAGTTGGTGTAAGCTTCCTGATACATGTAGCTTAAGAATACATTGGAAGCTCCGTCCGGTCCGCCGTTTGTCATTGCTTTTACCATCAGGAAACTCATATTAATAGTACTGATAACAAAGAATGTCAGAGTGGTACGAATATTAGTCCAGATCAGCGGAAGGGTAATTGAGAAAAACTGTTTGATCCTTCCCGCGCCTTCCAGACTTGCTGATTCATAGAGACTGTCCGGAATGTTTGCCATACTTGCCATGTACATAACCATATAATATCCAATGGCCTGCCATACCATGGCAATAATAATACTGTAAATAACAAGATCCTGACTTCCAAGCCAGAGGATAGGATTGTCCACCCCATTCTGTCCCCGGAACAGATTCAAAAAGGAGTTCAGAAGTCCCTGATTCGGATCATAGATAGCAGAGAAAATAGCACTGATCACTACAACAGAAAGAATATTCGGGATGTAAAAAACAACACGGAAGAATGTCTGCCCTTTCAGTTTTTCTCTTGTAAGAATAGCGGCAAAAATAATCGCCATACCAAAAGTAACAATGGTAACAATCACGATCAGAAGAACAGAGTTCTGAAACGCCTGATAAAATTTATCGCTCTGTAACAGTGTTTTGAAGTTATCAAGACCTACAAAAGTTTTTTCAGCTGTATATCCGCCCCATTTATAAAGAGACATTCTGAAAACATCAATGGTAGGGATCAACATAAAAATAGCAAAAAGAATTACTGCCGGCGCCAGACAGCAGAAAATAAACCGGCTTCTTCCCTTTTTTTTCGTCATGATTCTTCTCCTCTCTTTCTTTATTCTGAAAAACGGACGGTAGCATCCACCGTCCGTTTTCAAATATCATATGGAATTCTACCTGAAAATTATTGCTTATTTCAGAGCGCCGCGAAGAGTATCGCTGTCTTTCTTGATCTGCTCTACCCATTCGTCTACTGTCTTATCTCCGCTGACAAGAGAGTTGATCGGATCAAAGAATGTTGTACGAACAGTTACGCCCTCTACCGGTTCAGTAGTTGCAAATGCATCCATAACTGCTACTGCGCCATCATCATAGATAGAGTAGTAGATCTTTGCATCGCCGTCAAGTTTGTCTGTCATACCCTGGATCGGCTGAACTGCTCCACCGTCTTTTGCAAAAATCTCAGCTGCTTCATCAGAGTACAGATATGCGATAAACTGTTTTCCAAGGTCTTTGTTTACAGCGCCCTTCGGCATCCAGATCTGCTCAAAGAAGGAATAAGAAGCTCTCTCTCCGCCTTCCTCTACTGCCGGAAGTGCTGTGAATCCCCACTCAAAGCCGTCTGCACGAGGAGCGTCTGCCATCTCGCCGATTACCCAGTTTCCGTTTGGCATAAACAGAGCCTTATTGTCAAGGATCAGCTGCTGGTTTTTACGGAAATCATTGTCATTTGCGTTTGCCGGAGTTGTCTTCTCTGTATAGGAAGCCAGCTTCTCAATGATCTCAAATGTTTTCTTTGCTCCGTCTGTTTCCCATACGCCTTCGCCGTATTTCAGAGCTTCCTGGAATGTTTCAGCGCCGGCAGTCTCATGAAGCAGTGCATAGAAGAATGCGTCAAAGTATCCTGCTGTAGGATATGTAAACAGTGCAATATCTTCCTCTTTTGCCTTTTCGCCAAGTTCCCACATTTCATCCCATGTCTCAGGAACTTCCCAGCCTTTTTCCTCGAACAGTCCTTTGTTGTAGAACAGTCCGCAAGGTCCGTAGAACATCGGCATCAGATATGTTTTTCCGTCTCCGTAAGGATTTGTAATGGAGTTGTCCACAAATCCCGGAAGGATCTTGTCTTTTACAGTTACATCCTCTCCCGGTACTGTCATTTCCAGTACGTCAGTCATTTCCTCTACGTTATTGTCCTTAACAAAGGTTTCTGTAAGAGCAGATTCAGATCCTACTGCTCTCATGATAACATCCGGATAATCACCGGATTTCATAGCCGGTGTAATGATATCTTCAAGCTTCTTGTCGATTGTGAGTTCTACCTTTACTCCCGGATTTGCCTCCTCAAATTTTGCGCAAACATTTTTCCACATATCCTGTCCATATGCGGTTTCTACAACAGCCAGTTTCAGAGTCTGCTCTTCATCTGCCATAACAGTTGTTGCCATTCCTGACATTGCGCCTGCTGCCATAACTGCTGAGAGTGCAAGACTGGTAATTTTTTTTGCTTTCATCTCATATCCTCCTTTAGATTTTGTACATAAGATACAAAAACTTTTTGTTTTCTTAATAATAACTCATTAAAATTACTTTTTCAATTTATATATTGCTGTATACTTTAGAAATATTGCTATGAGTTACAGATTCAACGACAATATTACTTCTAATTGATATTTTTCTCATATTTTGATTGTTCAGAGCACCGGCATCTGTTAGACTGTAGTTACTGTAACATTCTCCTGAACATATTCTGATCTGTATGTTTCCAAGAAAAACGAAACCGAAAACCTTATCACTTTCTATGGAGCAGCCGTGTTATGATATATGAAAGTATACCTCTTGCCAAAGATCTTTCTGTAGAAAAAATTTATACCATCCATTACTTTGAATACTGCAATGACTTTTCCTATCCGGGTGAACAGCATGATTTCTGGGAATTTCAATGTGTAGATAAAGGAACTGCCCGGATTCAGGCAGATGAAGAAGTTCATGTTCTTACTCACGGTCAGATAATTTTTCACCGTCCCAACGAATTTCACAACCTGTCGGCAACCGGAAATCATGCCCCTAATATTGTAGTTGTTTCCTTTGCCTGTAATTCTCCCTGTATGAGTTTTTTTGAAAAGCAGATCCTGACCCTTTCTGATACAGAGCGGACCCTGATCGGAAAAATTATCGCTGAGGCCCGGCGGTGCATTGCCTCTCCTCTTGACGACCCCTATCTCCATAAAATGGAATTAAGAAAGGACAGCCCTGTTGGCTCCCAGCAGCTTCTTGTTCTTTATCTGGAACAGCTTCTGATCCACATGCTCCGAAGATATACCACACAGGTCCCCCACTGTGTCAGAAATATGGGCGACCCCTCATTTGAATCTTCTGCATGCCGGAGGATCACCCGTTATCTGGAGGATCATATCTGCGAGCCACTTTCCCTTGAAGTAATCTGCCATGATAATCTGATCGGCCGATCCCAGCTTCAGAAAATTTTCCGTGAAGAATATAACTGTGGGGTGATCGACTTTTTTTCTCATATGAAAATTAATTTTGCCAGACAGCTGATCCGGGAAAATGACATGAATTTCACCCAGATTTCCGAATTTCTGGGCTATTCCTCTATCCATTATTTTTCCAGACAGTTTAAAAAACTCTGCGGAATGACGCCTACAGAGTACGCGCTTTCTATTAAAGCCATCTCCGAACGTCCTCAGAATTCTGAAAAAGACATAAAAAATGGAGCCGATGCCTAAAACATCAGCTCCATTTTTGTCCCCTTTCCGGGCTCACTGTCAAGATTGATCTTTGCTTTATGGAGCGCAGCCCCGTGCTTTACAATAGAAAGTCCCAGTCCTGTTCCTCCGGTCTGGCGGGAATGACTTTTATCCACCCGGTAAAACCTCTCAAAAATACGTCTCTGTTCATTCTTCGGAATACCGATCCCATTATCCTCCACAAAATAGCAGGGATGATGTCCTTCCTGCCCTGCAAACACCCGGACGGTTCCTCCTGCATCGGTATAGCGGATGGCATTGTCCGCAATATTATAGAACATTTCATAAAGGACCTGCCGGATTCCTCTCACCGCTACATGCTCCCCTTCCAGAACAAGACTGATCTGCTTTTTCTCTGCCGAAGGCTGGAGATGATACACAATGTCCTCTGCCAGCTCATAAATATCTACTGCCTCAAATGGCATGTCGCTGTTTTTCTCATCAAGCCTTGAAAGCTGGATGATATCTGACACAAGAGAACTTAAACGGCTTGCCTCATGGTAAATCCTTCCGGAAAATTCAGGAACCTTGTCTTCTCCCACCATTCCGTTCATCATCAGCTCCGCATAACCGGAAATAGACATCAGAGGGGTTTTCAGCTCGTGAGAAACATTGGCAGAAAATTCTCTTCGCATTGCCTCAGCCTCCTTCAGCTCCTCCAGCTGAGACGCGATCTGTTTGTTCTGCTGGTCTACTCGTACAAGAAGGGGACGCAGCTCCTCATATCTTACATCTTTCAGAGGGTGCTCCAGATCCAGCTCATTAATGGGCGCGATCAGCTCCTTTGTCTGTCTCTGAACCAGGAAAAATTCCAGGGCCAGAATCCCCAGCATAAGAATCCCCAGCAGCGTAAAGCTGGAAAATAAAGTGAGGAACACACTGTCAGTTGTTCTTGCCACCCTAAGGATATTTCCATTATCCAGCTTCATGGCGCAGTAAAAGGTCTGTTCGGAAAAGGTTTCCGAAAATCTTACGATCTCTCCATAGCCTTCTTCCTTTGCCTTCACAAATTCCGGGCGTTCCCCATGATTTTCCAGCTGGTCCGCCTCTGTCTCCGAATCATACAGAACATTGCCCTCATTGTCTGTAACTGTGATCCTTGTAGCATTAATCTCTTTTACATTGCTTTTCAGATAATCCAGTCCAGCTGCTTCGATACCGGCCCGGATATATTCCACTTCATCCCGCACACTCTGTTTCATAAATACGTCAAACTTGTCATACATGACAAAGCTTGCAGCCAGAAAGGTCAGAAGAACAGACAGGATTACAAGAAAGCTTCCGTGATTTAAAATTCTCTGTCTCATTTTATTCTCCGATCCTGTATCCTACTCCCCGTATGGTTTCCACCATGTTTCCTGCTTCTCTCAGTTTCTGGCGAAGTGTTCTCACATGTACGTCCACAGTTCTTGTCTCTCCGTCAAAATCATATCCCCACACATGACAGAGGATCTGATTTCTGCTCATAACAAGTCCTTTGTTCTCAATCAGATACTGCAAAAGCTCAAATTCCTTCCTGGTAAGCTCCACCTTCTGATCTCCAAGATGTACTTCATGACGTCCCACCGATATTCTCAGTTCTCCGCAGTGAAGCTCTCTGTTTTCCTCTTTCCTGCTGCACCGGCGAAGCACTGCTTTTACTCTTGCAACAAACTCCATCATACCAAAAGGCTTTGTGATATAGTCGTCCGCTCCGGCTTCCAGTCCCCGTACCTTGTCAAATTCCGCATCCTTTGCCGTAACCATGATCACAGGAATGTTTTTTGTATCAGGAGAGGACTTCAGCCTGGTCAGAATGCCGTATCCGTCCTCACCCGGAAGCATGATATCCAGAAGGATCAGGGACGGAAGTTCTTTTTTCATGGCTGCGCAAAGCTCTTTTCCATCTGCCAGCCCCTTTGCTGTAAATCCGGTGGTTTCAAGGGTATATACCAGAAGCTCCCTGATATTTTTTTCATCTTCTACACAGTAGATCATGAACTGTCCTCCTTATCTTCATATATGCCATAAAAGCTGCTGAGGAATTTCCCTCCGGAAATTCCCACAACAGCCTTGTATGATCTGCGTTCAGTTTTTACTGGCGCTTACGGAAGCAGATATTCTTTGCGTACTGCTTCCAGACATTTATTAAATTCATCATCCTGATCGTTTTTCATTGCGTTCAGATGTCTGTGTGTATCATAAAGATTCTCACGCACCTGAGTTACGCAGACACCGATATTGGAACAGTGATCTGCAATTCTTTCCATACTGGTGATCAGGTCAGAAAGAATGAAGCCCATTTCAATGGTACACTCGCCGGAGCGGAGGCGATTGATGTGACGGCGTTTCATTTCTTTTGTCAGCTCATCGATCAGTTCTTCAAGCGCCTCGATCTCTGAAGCCTTGGTAATATCCTGTTCGTCAAATACAGAAAATGCTGTTTCTACGATTTTGGTCACTGCTGCAGTCAGTACTCTGAGTTCTGCCTTTGCATAAACGGAGAAGCTCAGGCCTTTTGCATGAAGCTCGTCTGCTGACTCTTTAATATTTACTGCATGGTCGGAAATACGCTCGAAATCGCCGATGCAGTGAAGCATCATGGAAACGCTGTGACTGTCTGTCTCAGAAAGATCCTTATTGTTCAGCTGAACAAGATAGGTTCCCAGTTCATCCTCGTACCTGTCTACCTTGCTTTCCATCTTTGTGATCTTCTGAGCCTTTTCCTCACTGTAATCATGAAGCACCTCAAAAGAAGCCTTCAGCGCCTTCCAGGAATCCTCTGCCATACGTCTTGCTGCGGTTCTTCCCTGCTCTACTGCAAATGCAGGTTTTTCCAGGAAACGGGATTCCAGAATAAGGAATTCCTGATCTTCCTTTGCCGCCTCAACATCCTCAGAAGAGTCACGGATCGTCATACATGCAAGCTTCACAAGAAGATTGGAGAACGGAAGAAGCAGTAAGGTTGCTGTAACATTAAACACACTGTGGGTCACTGCGATTGCTGCCGGTGTTGCCATAGCGTCCATAAACGGGAACTGAACAGCTGCATTCAGAATATAGAATACACTCAGGAACACTACTGTACCGATAATGTTGAAATACAGATGGATCATGGCTGCACGTTTTGCGTTTTTGTTTGCGCCGATAGCAGACAGAAGCGCTGTCACGCAGGTACCGATATTCTGTCCCATAATGATCGGGAAGGCCGCGCTGTACGGCACAGCTCCTGTAACGCACAGAGCCTGCAGAATACCCACGGATGCAGATGAGGACTGGATGATGGCTGTAAGAACCGTACCTGCCAGAACACCTGCTATCGGATTGGAAAATGCCAGAAGAAGATTGGTAAACTCCGGAACATCAGCCAGAGGCTTCACAGCAGCGCTCATGGTATCCATACCGAACATCAGCACTGCAAATCCAACCAGAATAGCGCCAATGTCTTTTTTGCGGGAGTTCTTTGTGAACATCAGAAGCACAATTCCGATCAGCGCCAGGATCGGAGCAAAGGAACTTGGCTTAAGAAGGCTCATAAAGAAATTGTTGCTCTCAATACCTGCAAGACTTAAGATCCAGGCGGTTACTGTAGTACCGATATTGGCACCCATAATAATACCAACAGCCTGTGTCAGCTTCATAATACCGGAGTTTACGAAACCTACGACCATAACCGTTGTGGCAGATGAGGACTGGATCACCGCAGTCACACCCAGACCCAGAAGCACTGCTTTTAATTTGCTGGATGTAAGGTTTTCAAGAATTTTCTCCAGCTTTCCTCCGGAAATCTTCGCAAGGCCATCGCCCATAACCTGCATACCATACAGGAACAGAGCAAGACCGCCCAGCATCGTCAGTATACTAAAAAAATCCATTGTATTTCTCCTTTACGAAAATTTAATATATTTTCATTTTAAGAAACAATTGTAAAGTTGTCCCCAGCGCAATGTTAAATTTATGTAAAATTCTCAGAAGCTTCTGATGTCTTCTCCCTCATCGCCCGTTTTGTCAATAGAACGGATTTTCAGATAGTAACTCATGGTTTCATTCACCTTCACCTGAACCCGGTCCCCAACCTTATGGCCTTTCAGAGCCCGTCCGACAGGTGACTCGATGCTCACTCTGTTCTCCATGGAATTTCCTCTGATAGAGGTTACAAGCTTATACTTCTCAATTTCTCCGTCTTCTTCAAATTCTACTTCCACAATGTCATCCATGCCGACTTCGTCTTCTCGGGAAGTATCTGTAACAATATCCGCTGTTTTCAGCATTCTCTCCAGGTACCGGATGCGGCTTTCATTCTGGTTTTTGTGTCGCTTTGCCGCATAGTATTCAAAATTTTCACTGAGATCCCCCTGGGCTCTGGCTTCCTTTACCGCTTCAATGGCCTCTTTACGCACCACCAGCTTCCGGTGCTCGATCTCCTGCTGGATTTTCTGTACGTCACGCTCTGTCAGTTTTTCACGCATGTGCTCACTCTCCCCGCTTCATTATAAGTATCGTATGACTATAAAGTATACAGGATAATGAACGGAAACTCAATAACCCTTACGCGGACTTGCTGATATAACAGCAGATCAGAAGACATACCTCTTCTCCCTCCTGCCTCAGCTCCAGCATTCCGTCATACTTTTTCAGCGCAGCCTGAATGCTCGGAAGACCCAGCCCGTGATTTTTTGTGTCATTTTTCGTGGTAGAGGGCAGGGAAGATAAAATTCCCGTATTTTTCTTACGGCAATACTTCTCTTCCGTTTTTTCTGCACAGGGAAGTCTGCCCGGATTTCGCACACTTACTGCCAGAATCCCCTTTCCCTGCCTTACTTCCAGGGAAACTCTCCGCTGGTTTTCCGGAAGATTTTTCACTGCCTCCAGAGCATTGTCCAGCGCATTTCCGAAAATGGCGCTGATATCTGTTTTTTCCATGGGCAGAGGTTCCGAAATATCTGCGGAAACATGAAATTCAATATGATTCTGTTCCATCAAAGCAGCCTTGGAACTGAGAATAATGTTTACAGTGGTATCTCCGCAGTATTTCAGTGTACGGAAAATCCCTGTATGTTCCAGAAGCTCTCTGAGATATCCCTCTCTCTGGTCGTCCGGAAGAGCCAGCGCTGTCTGAAGATGATTTGTCATATCATGCTTTAAACGCCTGATCTCAAAATGCTGATTCTCCATAGCTTCATAGTACCGTCTGTTCTGTTCTGCCAGAAGAGCCTCCTCTTCCAGTTTCTGCTGCCGGGCCAGAACCACCATGGTCCATAAAAGCCCTGCAAAAGCCGAAAGGGACAAAAGCAGGAGAAACAGGTACTGGACAGAGATCCCTGCAGTATCATAATCGCTTAACAGCACAAGACTGAATACAATTCCCAAAGGAGGAAGCGTCAGGATAAAAAGAAGCCTCCACATGGAAGGCGCCAGTTCAAAATCTCTGTCCGGTCCCAGCTTCCGGATCAAAAGCCACAGCCCTGCACAAAAAAATATTTTTATCACAATCTGATACGTCTGATAAAACGGCGACCAGTTATCCACCAGCGCATTAAAAGAAAACACCGTACTGGCTGTCATCAGTCCCACTGTCAGCCTTTTTATGACGCTTCCCTCACAGCAGATCATAATAGCTGCAATAAAAAATACAAACGTGGGAACAATATTTCCCCAGTCTGCCAGATAGATCACCATACCGCCTAAAAATCCGCAGGCAGTCACAAGAATCATTCTGAGGAATTTACTGTTTTTCACCTTCAGCAGGCGTCCCACTGCCATAAACAGACAGATTCCCATAACCGAAAGCCAGGCAATAGTCAAAAACAAAAGCTCCGCATTTTTCCTCATAGGCCTGCCCCCTTCAGCATAAGCTCCGCAAGTCTTTTCAGCGCCTCTTCCTTCATCCCCCGGCTTACCGGAAGATTTTTTCCGCCTGTAAGGATTTCATCATGACCAATATACTCCACATGATCTCCGTTTACCAGATATCTTTGGTGAATCCTCACAAACCGTGCATCCACCTGAGACTGTACCTCAGAAAGCTTTCCGTAAAAAGCGTATTCTCTGTTTTCCGTTACCAGATACACCTGTCTTCTGTCGCTGTAAAAATACAGGATCCGGTCCAGAGCCATCCGAAAGGTTCCCTCCTGATTCTGAAACACAAAATCTTTTTCCCGTCTGGAATAAAAAGTCTCTCTGGCCCTGGCAAGAATCTGCCTGATCCTTTCTTCTCCGGCAGGTTTCATCACATAGTCCAGCGCCCCTGTGCGATATCCGTCAAATACGTACTCAGAATATCCTGTCACAAATACAAGAAGGATATTTCTGTCAAACTCCCGTATCCTTTCCGCAGCCTCCATGCCTGTCATTTCTTTCATTTCCACATCCAGAAAAAGAAGATCGATCTCTCCCGGATGTTTTTTCAGCCAACGGACCGCAGTTTCTCCTGAACTGAATTCATATACAATTTCCTCATCCGTTTCATATATGGATTTTTCAAGCTGAAACCGCAGCTGATCCCTGGCCTCCTGTTCATCGTCGCACAAAGCGATTCTCAGCATAATATCTCCTCCTGCTGCTTTTATATCCTTTACTGATGCTCCTCGCTTCAGATTTCTTTTATCATACCACAACCACAGCTTCCGGCGCATGCCAAACTTTACAAAAATCCTTCTATTCTTTACATTTTCCGCAGAGACCTGCAAAACTTTACCGGAAAAATGCCAAACTTTACAGCCTGGATTCCGGCTGTTTTTTTCTGTGATATGGTAAAATCACAACAGCAGAACATCTGTAAATTTTTAACATAAGACGAGGAGGAATTTTATGTTATCTGTAAAAAATCTGGAAAAATCCTATACTACCGGCAATCGTACCTATACAGTGCTGAAAGGAATCAGCTTTTCTGTTGCCAAAGGGGAATTTGTAGCTGTAATGGGACCCTCCGGTTCCGGAAAAAGTACGCTTCTTAACTGTATTTCCTGCTATATCCCCTTTGAAAAAGGCAGGATCACCCTGGGCGGGCAGGAATTAAGCTCCCTGACACCTGAACAGCTTGCCTCTGTCCGCAACGAAAAGCTTGGTTTTGTTTTTCAGGACTTTATGCTTCTTGACGGCCTTTCTGTCCGTGAAAACATTCTTGTTCCCAGAATCATCCGACAGAATGTGGACAAAGAAGGGGAGCGCTACGCAGATCAGCTTATGGAGCTTTTTGGTATCAGCCATATCCGAAACAAATATCCGGCAGAGATTTCCGGCGGAGAACGTCAGAGAACCGCAGTTGCAAGAAGTCTGATCAACCATCCTCTGATGCTCCTTGCTGACGAACCTACGGGAAATCTGGACAGCAAATCAAGCAGGATCGTTATTGAATCTTTTGAAAATGCAAGACAGAATCTGGACGCTACCATTTTTATGGTGACACACGACAGCTTTTCCGCTTCCTTCTGTGACCGGGTGATCCTGCTGAAGGACGGAAATATCTACCGTCAGCTTGAAAAAAATATTCAGACAAGAAGTGCTTTTCATGACACACTGTTAAATGCGATCAAAGAAATGAGTGGTGATATGTAATGGATAACAGAAAAAGAAGATCGATCAAAACTATGGCGGAACTGGAAAGCCGCCTTCGCCGTACCAACCAGAAGCAGGCAGCTCTTTACCTGTTCTGCAATTTTATTTCTCTTATGCTGATGACAGCTTATTCGGGACTGATGTTTTCTCCCACTGTACAGGATATTTTTCCTCCGGGAGGCGACAGCCGGAAACAGTTATACGCCATCTTCGTTCTGGCCCTGTTCGGCTGCGTTATATTTACGATTTATGCTGCCAGCCTTTTTTTCCGCAAAAAATCACGGCAGCTTGGCATCCTTATGGCTCTCGGAGCTTCCAGAAAAACACTGGCGCCCGGTCTTTTCCGTGAGGTGCTGCTTTTAAGCGGCAGCTCTGCTGTTCTGGGAACTCTGGCAGGTTTTCCCTTCCTGTTTCTTCTGTGGACTGCCTTCCGGATTTTTATTGTAAATTCAGAAGAAATGGTTCTGAACGTGGATTTCCGGTGTCTCTGGGTATCTGCAGGCTTCACAGCCCTGGTTGTGATCTGCGCATGCGTTCTTGCTTTTCTTTATATGAAACGCACCAATATTCTGGACGTGATCCAGGAAGAGCATCAGAACGAGCCTGTAAAAGAGCTTGGACGCTGGTGCGGCCCTGTGGGTATTGTCCTGATTCTGGCAGGCGCAGTTGCAGGATACGAAGGCCCAACTGTATACATGAATGTGTTTCACAGATATCCATCCCCTTTTCTCAACCTTTTGTACGCTCCTGCTTTTGCAGGTCTTTACATGGTCATGCTTCACACAGTTGTCAACGGCTGGACCTCCAGACGCAAAAATCCCTGGAAAAACATCATTGCCAGAAGTATGATGAAATTCCAGGGAAAACAGACGGTAAACAGTCTCCTTGTTACTACTGTGCTGGTTGCAGGCGGCTGCTTCGGGATTTTTTATCTGCCGATGCTTCATACCGGACTTTCCATGGGCTCCGAAAGCCGCGCCTATGACTATTCCTGGTTCTGGCCCTCCGACCAGTCTCTCCCTTCTGAAGAAGAGATTTATTCTCTGGCAGAAAAACATGATTTTCAGATCAAAGACTGGGTACAGTGTTCCTATCTTGCCCTTGCCTGTGATAATAACATGCAGATTCTGAACCCGGACAACACCCTTTCCTATCAGCATTTTGACATTGCCGATGAATGTCATGCCCTGTCAGAGTCCACCTATAATCAGATCACCAGACAGAACATTTCACTGGATCCCGGCTTCTTCTACGCAGTTACAAATGAAGAAGAAACCGCTTACGATACAGTGGAAAATGCAACACTTTTTACAAACATGACTACAAGAGAAGAGCTTCCGGTTACCTGTAAAGGCTTTGTACATTTTGAAGATATGGCATCTCACGGCACTGCTGTTCTGGATGACAGCGACTACGAAAAAATCTCTCAGGGACTTGCTCCTGAATGGACCGGTTCCATGATCTGGTTTAATTCAGAAGGAAAAGACAGTTACGCCTTTGCACAGGAGCTCTTTGTGAAAATTGTAAATTCCTATGATGACCAGCACTTCAGCAACAGCTATTATGATCCGGTTCAGTATGTTATGACAGAAGGCTATACAAATAATTACTACGGTTCCTCCTATACTGTCAGTCCGGAGGAGCGGCAGGTGGACCGTACCAACATCAACAGTTCTGACTTCCGGATGTACTGGAATTATATTCCTCAGTTCCGTATTATGGATGCTCAGGATCAGCTGAAAACCTTTGGAGTATTTATGATGACCTTTTTGTTCATTGCCATTATCTGCATTACCGCAGCCCTGGTCATTGCCTATACCCGCTGTCAGACCATTGCCCTGAACAATGCCTATGTGTTTTCAGATCTGATGCGTCTTGGCGCTTCTCCCGCCTTTCTTGGCAGAGAGCTTCAGAGACAGGCTGGTCCGGTATTCAAAATTCCTGCCATCAGCGGAATGTCGCTGATGATCCTGCTTTATTTTATGATTTTGCTTGCCAATGACGGACTTCTGACCAAATCCGAAATTCTCGGTTTTGCCATGTGCCTGGAAGTAGCTGCCGTGATCGCCCTTATCATTTACGCCGTTTTCCGCCGCACGCTGCGCAGTCTGAGAAAACAGCTGGGTATCTGATCTTCAGAACAGAAGATTTCCCGGTAACCTCCGTTTACAGACAAAGAAACTGCTGTATGGACAGACTTACGCCCATCCTTACAGCAGTTTCCTGTTATCTGTAAAAATTCAAATAAATTTTTCTGTTATTTCTTCTGTTCCTCCAGAAGCTTCTTCAGACGCCTGATTTCCGCCTCTGCAGCCTCTGTTTTCTTTCGTTCCATGGCAATTCCCTGTTCGACTCCCCGTTTAAAGCCCTGTTCAAGGCCCTGCTCAAGACCCTTCTTAATCAGCCTATCTGATTCCAGTTCCAATACTTTTCCTCCCATTACATCACCAAATCCTTTCCTTACTTTTTCTTTGCCTCTGAACACATAATCTGCGATCTGGATGATCAGTTCGACCATATCCCGGTATGCTTTTTCATTTCCTTTCTCAAGAAAATTTTTCTCCAGATACTTCTCGATTTTTGCATACTCATCTAAAAGTTCCTTCCATTTTTCGCTGTCCGTGTCCAGTTCCTTTTCCTGTTCGTATTTTATTACATGGTACGGCAGTAAAAACAGCAAATGCTTTCGAAGCATATCATCACAGGTAAACTCCTGTACCTGTACAACAGGGACTGTGTATTCCACTGTATCACCATTTGGCATCACAATCTCCACAGATATCGTATTCCTCTTTTTCGTGCCGCGCAAATACAGTACGCACGACTGTGGAAAATACATCCGATATCTGCCATTTTCCTTCTGTACCTGTTCCAGACTGATTGCAAAATCGTATTCAATCATTCGGATCACCATAGTAGAATCGTCTGTACTCTGACATTCTATATGGTAAATCCGATTTGCAATCAGCAAATGGGAATCTGTGATTATCCTGCCGTTTTTTGTCTGATGTTCATTTCTCTTTTGTATGATTTTAACATCCTCCGGATAGGAAGTGCCAAAGACTTCATTGATCAGCGGCACTGCCAGCTGCGGCATCTTTTCCAACATGGTCCGGAACACATCATCAAAAATAGTACTGCTTTCCATAAGACATTCCTTTCTTTATGTAACTTACATTATTGGCTTTCAGGTTTTGTCTTATGTATTTCAGGAAATGTTATCAGCTTGTATCTTTTATTCCGGAAAACTTCCGGAATCCTTATCTTTTGTGGAAATGATGTTGGTCTTTTGCCTCCCTCCTTCATGATATCACAGGATTGATTATTACACCTTTATTATAAAGGAATCGCAGGCATTTATAAAGAAAAACTGTTGCTTTTCACTCCGTTTACAGCGACTTGGGCAAAATACATTACACCTCTCCCTCTTACCTGGACTCGGCCACCTGGCAGTAAATCTCTGCAGTCTCATCCCGGGTTGCCAGATTTTCAGAAAATGCGCTGGCGCTTCCTGCTGCAAGCCCCATATAAAAAGCATGGCGATAATCCTGCGTTTCCATCCAGCCTGCCATAAATCCGGCCACCATAGAATCCCCGGCTCCTACTGCATTTACAAGCCTGCCTTGGGGAGCAGGCTTCTGGTAAACTTCACCGTTTTCCGTTATCAGAACCGCCCCCTCTCCCGCCATGGAGATCAGGACATTCCTTGCTCCCATTTCCTGAAGCTTTTTGCCGTAGGGAATCGCCTCTTCCCCTGTGTAAATCCTCACTCCAAAGATCTCTCCAAGCTCATGATGATTCGGCTTCACCAGGAAAGGATGGTATTTCAGCACCTTTACAAGAAGCTTTCCGGTTGCATCCACCACCGTTGCCACGCCGCGGCCGGAAAGCCTTTCCATGATTTTTTCGTACATATTATCAGGCATGGATGCCGGGATGCTGCCTGCCAGAACTAAAACGTCACCCTCTCCAAGTCTGTCCAGCTTTTTTATCAGCTCTTCCACCTTCTCCGGAGCAATTTCCGGTCCGGCGCCGTTGATTTCAGTCCCATCAATGGATTTCAGCTTCAGATTAATACGGGAAATCCCATTTTCTACAGGGATAAACTCCGAATCCACCCCCATCTCCTGAAGTCTTCGTATGATCTCATCCCCGGTAAAACCTGCCGTAAAGCCAAGGGCTGTACTGGGAATCCCAAGATTTCTGAGAACAATAGAAACATTTATGCCCTTTCCTCCGGGAAGAAGCTTCTCAGAGCTGGTTCTATTGGTAAGCCCCAGCTTAAAGTCCTTTACATCCACAATATAATCCAGAGACGGATTAAAAGTTACCGTACAGATCATGGCTTGTTCCTCCTTTTTCTCCTCTTCATGACAAAATCCCCTGTCGGCTGTGACAGGGGTGAACTTTTCCTTATGCTTCTTCATTTTTAAAATTTTTCTTACGGTGCTTTACGCACTCTGTCAGCAGAAATTCAATCTGACCGTTAATGGAACGGAAGTCGTCCTCCGCCCACTGAGCCAGTTCATTATAAAGAGAGGCGGAAACCCTCAGTGGTATCTGCTTTTTTGTTTTTTCTTTTGATGCAGCCGGCATGGCTTCCGCCTCCTTTACTTATTTGCTTTCTATATTATTTCTATATTAATAGATTGAGCCGCTGTTGACAATAGGCTGCGCATCTTTATTTCCGCAAAGTACTACAAGAAGATTGCTCACCATAGCCGCCTTGCGTTCCTCATCAAGCTCCACCACATTGTTTTCGCTGAGCTGGTTCAGAGCCATCTCCACCATGCCTACAGCTCCTTCCACGATTTTCTGACGGGCATCTATGATTGCAGCAGCCTGCTGTCTCTGAAGCATTGCAGCAGCGATTTCCGGAGCATATGCCAGATGGGTGATCCTTACGTCCAGAATCTCAAGTCCGGCTTCCTCAACCTTGGACTGAAGCTCTGCCTGCATGATATCCGCAATTTCCTGACAGCTTCCCCGAAGAGTCTTTTCGCCGCAGTCGCCATTGTCATAAGGATAATTTCTTGCAGCATTTCTGGTAACTGCATCACACTGGATAGAAAGAAATTCTGCATACTGCTCTACATTCAGAACTGCCTTGGTTGCATTTGCAACCTTCCAGATCACAATGGTCCCGATCTCTACCGGATTGCCCTGCTCATCATTGACCTTCTGGCGTTTATTGTCCAGAGTCATGGTTTTAAGAGAAACTGCCTTAGTGGCTGCCTTCCCGCCTCCGCCGCTTAAATTAATGTTAATGGAACCGGATTTTGCATTACTCTGCTTTTCCTCATTATCAATAGTCTGCGCTGCCGGGCCTACTGTTTCACAGAAAGGATTGATCCAGTAAAATCCCTCGTTATAAAGTGTTCCATAGTAGCTTCCGAACAAAGTCAGCACAAGAGCCTCATTTGGATGGATTACCTTCAGTCCACAGAACATAATAATTCCGCCAACATTCAAAAGTACGCCCAGCACAATACAAACTGCAAGAACCACTCCGCCAGCCGGCTTATCTGCCCCAAACCAGGTAGCGCCCAGAACATACATGGGAATTCCCGCCAGGGTCACCAGCAGTGACACAACTGCCATGGGAAATCCCGGCGCAGCCTTAAGCTTCTTTTCTTCCGTAAATTTTACTTCTGCCATAATCTCTTTCCTCCCTGCTTTTCGCAAATACAGGCCCTCCTGTATTTACGTTTCCTCTCCGTTCCCTCTTTTCGGAAGCAGAATTAATTTGATATCTTTTTGATATCATCATAATATATCTTTTCCTGTAAAAAGTCAATATTTTTCTGATAATTTTCAAAGAACAAAAGAGAACAGGTCCGCTTCGAACTTCCTAAATCACCCGCTGCTTTAGGAGCGTTTTCGTTATACCATACACTGATTTCCCGGTAAACAAAAAAGGAGCCGAAGCTCCTAATCTGAATGTTTTCTTATATAATTCATTGTCTGATACCGTCTCCAGATAGACGAAAACGTCCAGACAATACTGATTCCTGCCGCAATGGAAAGAGCGTACTGAAGCGTCAGACTTCCGTATTCAGAAATCTCCCTGGTATTTCCGCTGACAGCAGCGCTCATTGTATAATACAGAGAGCTTCCCGGAATCAGAGGCACCACAGAAGGTATTACAAACAAAAGCGTCGGCGCCATTTTTTTCCGCGCAAATATCTCTGAATAAACTGCCGCAAAAGCAGATGCCACAAGGCCTGAGGCAAAAATATGCTGCGTCACATCAAACATCAGAAGATAGCATCCCCAGCACAAGGCTCCTCCAAGAGAACCGGTTATCCAGAGGCTTCTTCGGAGCCGGAAGATCATGGAAAATCCCAGAGATCCCATAAACGCCATAACAAGCTGCAAAATCACGTTTTTCATATTCCCACCATCCATATAGAAGCCATAAAGCCACTGGCAAGGGCTCCGGCCCACAAAATACTTTCAATCAGCCGCATAATTCCTGCAATCGTATCTCCCATCAGCATATCGCGGATTGAATTTGTGATAGCAATTCCGGGTATCAGCAGCATAATATCCCCGATCATAATCTTATCTGCGTGAAAAAACGGCAGAAACTTTACCGTCAGGCAGATCAATGTACCTGTAAAAAAGGAACACACCAGGTTAAACATTACATTATTCGCCAGAAGCTGTGCGCCTTTTTCCTGAAAAAGACAGATGATGACTGCAAAAACGGCTGCTGCCAGCCCGTCTGCAAAGCTTCCTGCAAAAAACACAGCAAAGCTTCCCGCAGCAAGAACACTTCCCAGATACATCTGCCACTGTTTTTTAGGAGGAACGCATTCCCGTAAACGCTGCTCAAACAAATCCAGAGGCAGCGGCTCCCTGCAGCATTCTCTGCTCAGTGCATTAATACGTTCCAGTGCCAGGAAGTCTGTGCCTGATTTTGTGATCCGTCTTGTGTGAGTCAAAAGAGTTCCGTCGCTTCTTTCCAGAGTGATTACAATACTGGATGTAATCACAAATACATTCATCCTCTCGGCTCCGTATGCCACTCCAATACGTTCCAGCGTATCTTCTACTCTTTTTACCTCCGCTCCGGAGGCCATAAGCCGCTCTCCTGTTTCCAGAAGAAGCTGAAGCAGGCGGTTTTCCGTGTTTGTCTGTTCCATACTGTTCTTTTCCATATGCCTGTTTCCCAACCTTCATCTGTCTTATTTTACAGCTCTTCCTGTCCCATCCGTACCTTTTCCAGACGAGCGGAAAGCTCCTCGGATACCTGATCAAACAGATAAGTTTTGCTGCTCTGGCGTCGGGCTTTCCATTCCTGTTTTCCAGCCTTTTCCGCATCCTCGATCTCTTTTTTTAATCCCATGGCAGAAATCCGGTGAGCGCCCTGTCCCATAATGATCACCTGCTCCAGCCCGTCAGAGGTTGCCACTGTCACCTGATACTGACGGCCGATTCTGTGAACTGTTTTTTCAATATACTGATCCGCAGTTTCCGCCTCTTTTGTATATACCACAAAAATATTGTGATAGGGAATCACTTCCTCTGCATGGCCCTCCACCTTATAGGCGTCAAACACAAGGATCAGAGTACATTTCCGGTAGCCCTGATAATTGCTGAGAATATCCATCAGCTTATCGCAGGCAGCATGAATATTTTCCTTTGCAAGCTCCCGAAGTTCCTCCCAGGCAAAAATAATATTGTATCCGTCCACAAGAAGATATTCTTCCCTGCGGGGCTTTCCTGCCCGATAGCGGACCGTACTCTCAGAAGTTCTTCCCACTGTTCTGGATGGAGTAAACCGTTCCTTTTTTACGGCCCCGAAGGTTCTCTCAAAAATCGCCTGAAGCTCCTGCTCCTCCTCATAGCTTCCGCTGTAGGAAAAGCCCTTCTGGCCTTTTCGCCCTTTTCCGCTGCCTGTCCTGTTCTGACCGCCTGCGGGCATCCCGGTAAAACTCTCCGTTGATGTCTCCTGTTCCGGAATCTCATACCAGTTTTCTGTATCCTGTGCCAGCTCCTCTGCATCCGCGCCGCAGTCCAGATGCTTATAATTCTCCACCTGATCCCAGGGAACCACAAAGCCTGCCCCGTGGGCGCAGAACACCGAACCGGTAGGATTTTCCAGGTCACGCTCGGAATCATAGCCGGAAGCCATTACCAGCTCCTCCTGATTTCTGCAGGGCGCATATCCCTTCAGATTGCAGAAAAGCCTTCCTCTTCCTCCTGTGTAGGAAATGACCTCTTTCTGATAATCCCTCATGGATGAAACTGCTGCCATACCTGTAAGAACAGCCATATCACCGTCTGTTTCCGGCGGATTGAATTTCCCCTGCATTTTCTGAACATCGGACATTGCCCTGCCGATCATCTCTGCGGGAACCTCCAGCCGAAATTCATAGTAAGGCTCCAGAAGAATACTTTTGGCCTTTTTCAGTCCCTGACGCACTGCCCGGTAGGTTGCCTGACGGAAATCTCCGCCTTCTGTATGCTTCGCATGAGCCCGTCCGGTCAGAAGAGTGATCTGCACATCTGTCAGGGCAGAGCCTGTCAGAACTCCCAGATGCTCCTTTTCCTCCAGATGGGTAAGGATCAGTCTCTGCCAGTTACGGGCAAGAACATCCTCACTGCAGGCAGTAAAAAACTGACAGCCGCTTCCCGGCTCTCCCGGTTCAATAAGCAGCTGTACTTCCGCATAATGGCGCAGAGGCTCAAAATGTCCCACACCGATCACAGGCTCTGCAATGGTCTCTTTGTATACAATACTTCCTGCGCCAAATTCCACTGCCACATGAAAGCGTTCCCAGATCATACTTTTCAGGATCTCGATCTGAACCTCTCCCATTAACTGGGCATGGATTTCTCCCAGGACACTGTCCCACACAATATGAAGCTGCGGCTCTTCCTCCTCCAGCTGTTTCAGTTTTTTCAGCATCTCATGAACATCACATCCTTCAGGAAGTATGATCTGATAATTAAGAACAGGCTCCAGAACAGGAAGAACCGACTCCTGCTCTGTGCCAAGCCCCTGACCCGGATGAGTTTTTGTAAGTCCGGTCACTGTACAGATATCTCCTGCCGAAACCTCCTGGACCAGTTCATATTTAGAACCGGAATAAATACGGATCTGATCGATCTTTTCCTCATCCAAAATCGTTTTGACCTTCAGATCTCCTCCTGTGATCTTCAGATAGGTAAGCCGCACTCCCTGAGGATCTCTGGCGATCTTAAATACTCTTGCCCCAAATTCCCGGGGATAAGCCCGCTCCATAGTGTAGCTTTCCAGTCCCTGAAGAAATTCCTGAACTCCCTGCATTTTAAGAGCAGAACCAAACCAGCAGGGGAATACCTTCCGCTGCACGATCAGACGGCAGATTTCTCTGTGAGCAACCTCTCCTGTTTCCAGATAGGTTTCCAGAAGCTCTTCCTCACACATGGCAAGATTTTCCATAAGGTCATCCAGGTCTTCTGATGTGTCTGTTCCGGATTTCATACTCTCTGTTTTATCGTCACCGACAGCTCTTTCACTGTTATCCTCTGTCAGACAGGCAAAATCCATGCAGTTTTCGTTGAGACGTTTTCTGAGGTCCCTGAGAAGAGCATCATGATCTGTTCCCTGCTGATCCATTTTATTTACAAAAAGAAACACCGGAATCTCATATCTTTCCAGAAGCCGCCACAAAGTCATGGTATGGCTCTGTACGCCGTCCATGCCGTTTATTACCAGTATCGCATAGTCAAGCACCTGAAGGGTACGCTCCATTTCCGCAGAAAAATCCACATGGCCCGGAGTATCCAGAAGCGTGATCTCCATCTCTTCTGTTTTCAGCCGCGCCTGCTTGGAAAATATAGTAATTCCCCGTTCCCTCTCCAGCTCATAAGTATCCAGAAAGGCATCTCCATGATCCACTCTTCCCAGCTTTCGTATTTCTCCGCAAAGATAAAGAAGCCCTTCGGATAAGGTCGTTTTTCCGGCATCTACATGGGCAAGAATACCGATGCATATACGTTT
>ERZ894251.151-NODE-151-length-54361-cov-12.109251_pt1 | contig 54361 bp, 36 predicted proteins | sample MGYA00380301_ERZ894251 | MGnify/ENA primary metagenome ERZ894251 (study PRJEB32331, sample SAMN06328418) | human gut metagenome | biome: human gut microbiome; feature: stool | host: Homo sapiens | collected 2014-02-13 ... | reverse complement strand
GCGACACCGTGCCGCCGCCGTCGGACGTCGATACCGATGACTCCGGCGCGGGGGCGGTGTCCGTCGTCTGCGGCTTTTTGCGGCAGAACAGCACGCCAAGCAGCAACAAAAGCAGCAGCAGGAGCAGCACAAGCAGCAGCCACCGCTTTTTGCGGTTTTTGTCTGTGTTTTCCATCAATAGCCCCTTTCCAGTCGGACCGTTACCGACCCGATTTTTGCGTTGTTCAGTGCCTTGTCAGGGCGGCCTGTCAGACACAGCCGCACGGTTTGCGTCCCGCTGACCGGCATTTCAATCGCGCTGTAGATGCCGTGTCCTTCGCTGTTGGCAAAGCTGCCGCTGATTGCCGTGTTGGTTTGTGTGTATTGGAACTGCACGCGGACTTCGTTTGCGCCCTCATTCTGCACGGTGATGACATCGCCGTCTTTGCGGTTCGGTGCCCAGCCGCCGCCGATGTCATAATCGTGTGTGGCGGGGTTCCACGCTCCGTCGGTGTAGGTGTAGGCCAGCTCGCCCCATGTGATGGTGACGGTGTTGTAGCGTGTTTCCACCTCGCCGCAGACTGTACAGGTGCGCCTTCCGGCGCTCCATGCGCCGAATTTGTGGCTGCAGGTCACTTGGACTCTCACCGTGGTTTCGGTTGGTTCGTAGTTGGCGGTGTCGTTTGGCTGAAAAACAACGGCATATTGTCCCCAACCGAGGGGCGGTTTGACCGTAGCGTCCTTCCACACAAAGCGGCCCGCCACGTTGATGGAAGGTCTGGCGTTGTTGTTTTTGGCCGTGCCGCCGGTCAGGGTGCTGGCGGCCAGGGTATTGCCCTTGGCCAGGTCCAGCGTGGCAGCCGTTGGCTTTGTGCTGATTGTCGGCGTGGCCTTTGTCACCGTTATACAGGCCACATTGCTTTTTGTGCTGGCTTGCAGGCCGTTGTCCTTGCGTGTGGCTGTGACCATCACGTAATAGTAATGCGTCCCTGCAGTGGGGTTTTTGGGGTCGGTGGGGTTTCCGTTTTCATCGGTGAGCGGCTTTCCGTTTTTGCCGTCTTCATCATCACAGGCATACCAGGTATATGTCGTGGTGTAATCATTAGTCGAAGCGGAACTCACACGGCGAGAGAACTCTGCGCCATAGACGCTGGTCTTATCCATCGTCAATACGACATTGGTAGGGGCCTTGGCCGGGGTCAAAGACCAATGGGCGTACAGGATATGGGTTTTGGTGGTGGTAACGGTGGTGTCACTGGTTACCTTGGTGCCGCCGGTTTTTTCGGTATACCAGCCGTCAAAGTTGTAGCCCCCTGTGCGGATGGGTGTGGGCAGGAAATTGTATTTGCTGCCGTAGGTTGCTGTGTAATTTTTTGTGTTGACTTGTCCGCTTGTTGTGTCGATCTTGCCGCCGTTGGCATCAAGGGCTACCAGACATTTCTTGGCTGTCCAGTGGGCATACAGTGTGGTGGGCGGATTTGTGCCGACGACGTCGGTTTCGGTTACTTCTTTGTCTTTGCCGCCGATTTTTTCGGTATACCAGCCGTCAAAGTTGTAGCCATAGCGGTTGGGTGTAGGCAGTGGGCCGTATTTTTTGCCGATGGTCACCGCTGTGCTTGTCGGGCTGACCCTGCCGCCGTTGGGATCAAAAGTTACGAGGTAAGACGCGGGCGTGACCGTGCATTTGGCCGTTGCCTGATTACTGTAGGTTTTGCCGTAGTTGCCCGCAATCCAGACGCCGAAATATTTGGTAATATCCTTTGTTTTGCCTGTGGTGTTGACAAAGTCGAAGCTTTTGGTTGCGGAACGGCTTACGGTCGTGGCGTCATCCATCGTTATCTGAACGATATTGGTATTTGCATCACTGCCGCCAATTGTCGTTTTTATTGTATTTCCGCTTGTTTTGTACGGATAAAATACCGTCGTCTTCTCGGCGGCGGAAGCATCCCCCAGATACACTACCTGAAAAGAAGCCTTCGCAGTCGCTTTCCTGTTGGAGCGGGTGTACGTCCCCTTCAGCTCAAACTTTAAAGCTACGGTGTAGGTCGTGTTGGCGGGGACTGTGACCGTGACGGGGATTTCCTTATAGCACAGCTTGAAGTTTTTGCTGTCCCCGGTGTCGAGGCCGACGCTTATACTTCTGCCGGACAAGGCGGCAGTGCCGGAACCCGCGGCGGCAGCGGACGTTTTTGTACCATAGGTCACGGTGTCGGGGTCCTTCCCTTTTACCGCGTATTGGTAGACATTACCCGTTGTGGAAAATGTTATGGGCAGGGGGCTCGCCGCCGAAGCGCCCGCCACCGCAATGCCGCACAGTACGCACAGGCACAGCATAACACACAAAATCCGCATCCACCGCGTCAAGGTATTGAACCCCCACTTCCTTGCGCCGCGCAGGGTCTTGACAGCGGCGCTGTATCTCGTATAATGACAGTATAACCCGTCCACCCCTGAACGAAGCAAGTGTTTTTTTAAGGAGATTTGCGCCATGCCGGAAGATCTGAAAAAGCTGTTTCAAATTACCGAGGCCGCCCGCGCCTGCAGCCTGTCCCGCAGCACGCTGCTGCGCTTAGAGGAAAAGGGTCTGCTGACGCCCGCCTACACCGCGCCGGACAGCGGACGCCGCTATTACGACAACCACAACGTGGCCCGCATTTTGCAGATCGAAAAGCTGAAAGCCATGGGCCTTGGCACCGAGGATATAGCTGCCTACTTTGCCAGCGGCGGCGAGACGGCTGTTTTGCTGGCCGCACTGGAGGAACACCTGCACGAGGTCGCGCGCGGGGTCGAGGAACTGCGCCTGCGCGCTGGCACGGATACGGGCATGTCGGTGCAGGTGCTTACGCTGCCCGCCGTGACCTGCTGCCGCCGCCTGTGCGAGGGACACACCATTGCCGAAAAGTACAACGCCATGTATGATTTTTACGGCGAGTGTGTGCGGCGGGGGTATCGCCTGTCTGACGAGCCGATTTTTACCGTCTCGCAGCGCCGGGATTTTTTGAACGGCTATATCACGGACGAGCCATATCCGTTTTGGGTGTGCGTGCCCGTGCGCCCCGAAAAAGCCCCCAGGGAGGCGGTGACTCTGCCTGCCTGCCGCGCCCTGTCGGTGCTGTATTACGGCAGCTACGCGGGCGCGGACGAGGCGTTTTTGCGTCTGGGCCGCGAGGTGAAGGAGCGCGGTCTGACACCCGCCGGGGACCCGCGTGTGCTGGGCATTGTTGCGCCCTACACCGGGCGCGAAATCGAAACCAAACGGTATTGCTCCCGCCTGGTGCTGCCGGTGGAGGGTGAAGCCGAAGCGTCTTTTCCCGTGTAATAAAAAGTGAACCCCGGAAGGCCGCTTTTACGCACCTTGACGCAATTCTGGAACGAAACAACCGAAATATCGCACAACCCGCACAACGCAAAAATGCGCTGTGCGGGAATTTTTTTGCTTTGGAACCGGTTAGTATGATTACACAATGTCTATTCGTCCCAGATGTATTGCGCGTTTCCGCAAAAGTGCTAGAATGACAAAAATAGGGCTATACCATAACAACTTCCGATACAGCAAAGAAAGGGACACTCCATGAGCAAAAATGAACAGGGCGGCATCGTACTGCAGAAAAAACACATTGTAATCGGCATTATCGCGGCGGTGGTGATCATTGTGACAGCGGTACTGGCGGGCATGAAGCTTTCCCGCAGCCAACAGCAGGACACCTTCACCCCGGATCTGGAGCAGGGCACCAGCGCGTGGTCGGGCGATCAGCTGCCGGACAAATCCGCCGACAGCGGCGAGGCAGTCGGCATCAAGATTCCCGGCTATCCGTCTATCAGCCTGCCGGCCAACCAGCAAACCGTACAGGTGGCGCTGCTGAACCCAGAGGGCAACCCCTGCTACTTCACGTTTGAGCTGGTCCTGTCCGACACGGACGAGGTGCTGTACACCAGCAAGCAGGTGCCGCCGGGACAGATGATCGAGGAGATCACCCTGACCCGCCCCCTGGAGGCCGGGCAGTACAACGCCACCCTGCGCATCACCACCGCCAGCCTGCAGGACGGCAGCGCCATGAACGGTGCCAACGTAGAAACCATACTGGACGTCCAGTAGTCTTAGTAAAGGAGGACCCCGCCCATGAAAGGCAAACGAATCCTTTCGGCTGTGCTGAGCGCGGCGCTGCTGCTGCAGCTCAGCCCGCTGGCAGTATTTGCCGAGGATACGTCACTTCTTCCCGCCGCGGCCCAAACGGTGCAGACCGAACCTGCGCCAGAGGAGCCGACGCCGGAACCGGCAGGGGAAGAAACCGCACTGCCGGAGGAGCCTGCGCCGGAGGAAACGGCTGTGCCGATGGCAGCACCGACCCCGGAGCCCACGGCAGAGCCTACCGCCACACCGGCGCCAGAGGAAACGGCTGCGCCGGACGCTGCGGAAACGCCTGCCCCTGTGCCGTCTGCGGAACCCACGGCAGCCCCCGACCCCGCGGCAGAGGTGCAGGCGATGATCGACGCCCTGCCGGACGAAGTGACGGAGGACAACGCCGCGGCAGTGGAACAGGCGCTGACCGACATTGACGACGCCAAAGAAAGCCTTACCGATGACGAATTGGCAGGGCTGGATTTTGCGCGCTATGACACCGCCGCCAACGCGCTGCTGGCGCTGTTGGGCGAAGCTACCACGGATGCGGTGGAAACGCTGGATGACTACCCCGCGCCCCAAAAAGGCAGTGATGATTACTACCAAATCACCAATGAAAGGGACCTGCGCTGGTTTGCCCAAGCCGTAAACGGCGGCAAAAGATCTATCAACGCCCGGCTGATGAACGACATCACCGTAGATAAAAACACGCAGTGGACGCCCATTGGCACAGAAGCCCACCGGTTCAAAGGCATATTTGACGGCAACGGCAAAACCATCACCGGGCTGACCTACACGGACACAAGTGTAAATTATGTCGGTCTGGTCGGCTATGCAGACGACGCTACCATACAAGACGTTACCGTGCAGGGTTCTTCCTTTAACGGTAACGATTATATTGGCACCGTGTGCGGTTTTATCGTAGGGGGCACCATTACCGGCTGTACCAACAGCGGCAGCACCGTGAGCGGCTCTTGGAAAATCGGCGGCATTGCCGGAAAGGCGAAATATACAAATGTACAGCGCTGTGTCAACACCGGCAAAGTGAGCGGCAAAAACGACCTCGGCGGCATTGTCGGATGTACAGAAGATGCAAGGGTGCAGGATTGCGGCAATACCGACAATGTAAAGCCAACCGGGATTGGCAGATTTTGCGGCGGCATTGCCGGAAGCGTCCTTGGTTCATCACACATTCATAACTGTTACAATGTGGACAGCAGCACTGCCGACAAATTTTATGACGGTTCGTGCTACCACTCCAACTGTTACTACCTTGCCAACGGTTCCGACAGTACCGACAAAGAAATCATCGCCAAAACGCAAGCACAGTTTGCCAGCGGCGAGGTGGCGTTCCTGCTGCAAGGTAATCGCACCGAACCCGTGTGGGGGCAGGAAATCGGCACCAACGACTACCCGAAACTGGGCGGCGACAAGGTATACCAGTCCGCCCCCTGCCCCGCAGGCTACAGCAATACGCAAGGTGAAGTCCGTCAACACAACTATGTAGACGGCGTTTGCAGCCTCTGCGGTGAACACGAACCGCCAAAGGAAGTAAATGGCTATTACCAAATCACCAACCAATGGCAGCTGTACTGGTTTGCCGACCAAGTAAGCAACAAAGGTCAAACCAACATCAACGCCAAGCTGACGGCTGACATCACCCTCAACAGCAACGTATTAAACGAAAACGGCGAATTGAACACCGGCGCCAGCGTCAACTTCACCCCTTGGACGCTCATTGGCACAAACACCAATCCGTTTACAGGCACCTTTGACGGCAACAACAAAACCATCAGCGGGCTGTACTTTAACGATAGCGGAAAGGACGACGTTGGCTTGTTCGGCTGCGTTGGCGTGAATGGCAAAGTAATAAATGTCACCCTCGCGGATTCCTATGTGTCCGGTAAAAGTTATGTCGGCGGCATCTGCGGGTCGAACATGGGTGGTACCTTACAGGGCTGCCACAACACCGGTACGGTTTCCGGCAACAGCTGGGTCGGCGGCGTGTGCGGCTCGAACAGCGGCACCTTGCAAGAAAGCTATAACACCGGCGAGGTTTCCGGCACAACGCAAAATGTCGGCGGCGTGTGCGGCTATAACTTCGAATCCGGCATCTTGCAAGGATGCTATAACAACGGCAATGTTACCGGCACAGGGAACTGCGTCGGCGGCGTGTGCGGTCAGAACAACAGCAGCAGCACTGTGAAGAGATGCTATAACACCGGTGAGGTTATCGGCAATAATCCTGTCGGCAGCGTGTGCGGCTGGAACGGCGGCGCCACTGTGGAAAAGTGCTATTACCTTGCGGGGACAAGTGCAAAAGCTGTTGGCGATGGAAGCGGAAACAGAAACGAAACTTGCGAATCCAAAACCGAACTCCAGTTCCAAAACGGCGATGTGGCGTTCTGTCTGCAAAACGACCTTGGCGGCGCAGGTGTCACGCAGGTTTGGGGGCAGCGTATCGACACGGACAAAACCCCTGTGCTTAGCAACAATCCTGATTACGCGGTTCACCCCGCGGCAGAGGGTTCCATCTGCAAGCGGTACAGCAATAAGCCCAACCAAAAATTTACCGAGCACGAGTATGATGAAGAAACCCGCGTTTGCAGCCGCTGCGGTGAATCCAAACCGCTAGAGGCAGTAAACGGCTATTACGAAATTTTCAACCAAGATCAGCTGCGCGAGTTTGCCAACCAGGTAAAGACGACAAGCGACAGCGGAACCAAGCTAAACGCCCGCCTGATGAACGACATCACCATGGACGGCACCGAGTGGACGCCCATTGGTACAGACGAGCATCCGTTTACAGGCACATTTGACGGCAACAGCAAAACCATCACCGGGCTGAAGTGTACGGACACAAGTGCATATTATGTCGGTCTGGTCGGCTATGCAAGCGGCGCCACCATACAAAACGTTACCGTGCAGGAATCTTCCCTTAGCGGTAAAGAGGATATTGGCGGCGTGTGCGGTTATATCAAAGACGGCACCATTACAAACTGCCACGCGGTCAAGACTGCCATTGGTGACTCCAGAGGTTTTGCGGAGTTCAAAGACTACGGCGGCATTGTTGGCCACATAACAGGCGAAACAACAAATGTCACCGACTGTACCAACAGCGATGGCACCGTGAACGGCGGTTACGACCTCGGCGGCATTGTCGGATTTGCTGGAAGCTATACAACGGTGCAGCGCTGCTTCAACTCCGGCGCAGTGACCGGCCAATACGGCAAATTCGGCGGCATTGTCGGACAGGCAAAATATGTAACGGTGCAGGATTGCGGCAATACCGGCGCTGTAAGGCCAGCCGACGGTTACGACCCCGTATATTACGGCGGTATCATCGGAGAAAACCTTGATGGCTCAACCATTGAAAACTGTTACAATACGGACAGCAACACTGCCGACAAAATTTACGGTAGTTATTTTTGCGACTACCGCAACTGTTACTACCTTACCAACAATCCCGGCAGTTCCGGCAGTACCGACCCAAACATCACCGCCAAAACGGCAGAACAGTTTGCCAGCGGCGAGGTTGCTTACCTGCTGCAAAATGGGCACGGCGACACCGCCGTATGGGGGCAGACAATCGGTAAGGATAAATACCCGAAACTGGGCGGCGACAAGGTATACCAGTCCGCCCCCTGCACCGCAGACTACAGCAATACGGAAATTCCACCCAAACAACACGTCATTGGCAATGATGGCAAATGCACCAACTGTGGTGCGCAATGCATTGCCTACACCGTGACCATCCCCGCCACGGTGGAGTTGGGCACAACAGCAACCATCAAAGCCAAGGACGTCATCCTGCCGAATGGTAAGACGTTGAATGTCAAAGTGGCAGAAGGCAGCGAGTTCGAGGTCGCGCAGGCGGACGATAACGATGCCGTCGTTGACAAATGCGCGTACACCGTCACCAAGGGCGAAACCAAAACCCCGGTAAACCCCAGCGATACCGTATTGACTGTCGTGAACGGTGTTGCCGAAAGTTCCGTTAAATTGCAGTTTAACAAACCCGAAACCACAACCTATTCCGGCGAATACAAAGGCAAAGTAACCTTTACCGTCAGTGTTGATGACAAACCTGCATCTTAATAATAATAAGGAGGAACCCCACCATGAAAAAGATTGTAACCCTGCTGCTCACCGCAGCGCTCGCCGTCACCGCCGAAACTACAGCGTTTGCGGATACCGAGATTACCCCCGGCCCGGCCAGCAGCCCAACCCCGTCCAGCGGGGACATGGATGTTACTTACACGGTAAAACCCAGCTATACCGTAACCATCCCTGGACTTGTAACGCTGAATACCGCTGATCCAAGCACGGCAACGGTAACAGCCACAGATGTGACTATACCCAATGGACAAAAAGTACGGGTTACACTAAATAGTAAAAATAATTTCTATGTGATAACCAATGAAGGCGCAAGGGGTACGTACACCGTTAAGAAAGACAATAGCACAACTCCTATTTCGAATGGTGCTACTGTTCTGGAAGCCAATTATGGCACAAAAAGTACAGTGCTTACCTTTGAATTTCAGAAGAAGAATGTTACATATTCCGGCGAATACAAAGACACGGTAACCTTTACCGTTTCGGTCGGCTAACACAGGAGGTTATATAGCTATGAAAAAACTGCTTTGCTTTACTCTCTCGGCAGTGCTGGCCGCCGCCCTTGCCGTGCCCGCCTTTGCCGATACCAGTGTCCCCCCGACCAGTGCCCCCTCGACCAATGTCACCCAGAGCAGCCCCGATCAAAAGGCAGAGACCACCGTTCAGTTTACGATCACCCCGGCCTACACCGTGACCATCCCCGGCACGGTAGAGCTGACGAAAAAAACCGACGCCGAAACGAATAAAATCACCTACGAAGAAGATTTCAACATCACAGCTGCAGATGTCCGCCTGAATGAGGGAAAGACTTTGCGGATTTCCCTTGTTTCGAACTATAAGCTGGCATCCGGCGCAACCACGCTCGCCTACACGGTAACGGCAAAGCAGGGAACTGCGGATGCGAAGCCGGTTGACAGTAAGGACCCGGTGTGCGCCGACTTTGAAACAAAGACTGGCGAACAAAAGGTTACCCTGCATTTTGCCGCCAACAATCCCCCGTATGCCGGTGATTACAGCGATACGGTGATGTTTAACCTTGCCGTATACCCGCAGAACTGAAAAGGAGAAAGCGTATGAAAAAGTATCTGTCCTTTGCCCTTGCGGCGGCACTTTCTGCGGCGTTTTGCGCCACGGCCTTTGCCGCCGAGGATAACCGCCAGGTAGAGGTCAAAACGCATATTGACCCAACGTACACCGTGACGATTCCGGCCAATACAACGGTGATTTCTAAGGCTGAGGATACGCCCTTCGGCGCAATCACGCTGACCGACGCCCAGCTGGACCCCGGCAAGTCCGTCAATGTGACACTGAAGTCCAGCGGCACACTGAAAAACAAGAACGACACAAGCAAAATGCTCGCCTATACGATCCGCAGCGGCGAAAGCGCGTTTACATCCGCCAGCTATAAAAAGGCAGGGGAAAGCACGGCCCTGACCATCCATATTGAGAAGGACGATTGGGCCAAAGCCTACGCGGGCGACTACGCGGACACCGTGGAGTTTACGATCTCCTACAAATGAGATGCCGCGGGTGACAGCTTGTAGAAAAAGCCCGTTTTCGGGATGCTTGCAGGGAGGGGTCTTGACCCATCCGCACATCCGGCAACGCGCGGTTTTCCCGCTGTGTCGTACTTTTGGTAAGGCGGCACGGAACGGTCAAGACCGTTCCCTACAAACCAGCCGAAAGTGTGCAATTATCTTGTTGTTTTTTTCGACACACAGGGCGGAGTGATACACCTCATCAGCATATTTTCCGCCCTGATACTTGACGAAAACCGTTCTATTCGCTGCAACAAACACATACAAGGCGAAGATGCCCCATTCGGGTATCTTCGCCTCAGCCTGTCGAAAAAGGTCGTCTACGGGTGACCTTTTTCTCGTAAAAGAAGCGAAAATGTGGTATAATAAGTACGGTGATAAACGTGCTTACGAACAATATCGAAAACAGAAATCAAGTCGAGTTTGTGAGTTTGGAACAGATGGTTCCCAAGGATCATCTGCTGAGGCAGATCGACGCAGCAATCGACTTTCATAAGATATATGAGTTTGTCGGCGATTTGTACTGCAAGGACAATGGTCGTCCCAGCATCGATCCCGTTGTGCTGTTTAAAATTGTGCTGATTCAACATATCTACGGCATTCGTTCCCTGCGCCGAACTCTGGAAGAAATCAATATGAATATGGCGTATCGGTGGTTTATTGGATATCCGCTGAACGAGCAGATCCCGCATTTTTCAACGGTGAGCTATAACTTCAAGCACCGTTTTAATACCGCATCGGTAGAATATATTTTCCACTGGGTATTAAAGGCGGCTGCGGACGAGGGATATTTGGACACCGAAGCCATATTTGTAGACGGCACGCACATAAAGGCAAGTGCAAATCTGAAGAAACAGGCACGCAAAGCTGTATCCAAAGAAGCAAAGCGTTATGCTCACGAATTGTTTGATGAGATAAACAAGGACCGAGAGGCACACGGAAAGAAGCCCCTCGACGAAAACAGCAGCGGGGATGATTCCGGCAGCAGGGATAACTCCGCCGAACCGGAAATGGTAGAAAAGACGGTTTCCACTACAGACCCGGAATGCGGCGTATTCCACAAGGGCGAACACAAGAAAGTCTTTGCCTATGAAGCGCACACAGCGTGCGACAAGCACAAAAACGCTTACAGTTTTCTGGTTGAATAGTTATCGAGATGTTTGCCTATATGTGATATGACAATTTTGGATGTTTCAGGATCAAGACAAAGATAAATCCGAACAGAGCGTTGATCCATGTCATCATTTCCGCAGGCAATATGAGCTTCTACATTTATTTTCCTGTTACAGTAAGTGTCTTCATATTGTCGCATCAAATTCTTGTCTGCGCGCGTCATACTGCCTTGTCCGCGTTTATACTTGAAATTACTGCTTCTGGAATTGAATGCTGCTTCCAAATCAGTGTAAGAACCATCTATCCACAGGCCATATAGGGTATCTCCTATCTCACAAAGTGCATTCCAAAGAACCTCTGCTTTTGTGTTGCAATCATTCAGGCTTTTAAGCGCTCGCTCCGTGAAAAAAATTCGATCCGAATAATGCAAAGAAATGTATTCCACAACACTTTTCGCATCAGAAGGGTAACTGTGGAACTCACGCATTTTTTCTAACGAAGATAGGACTTCATTATAATTTGCTGCTTGTTCACGATAAATTCCGGCAGTAACATTTGCGTTTTTGATCTCTTTTCTTGCATCGTCGAGTTCTTGCTGCAATGTTTCATTGCGAATTTGGGTCTCCAACAGGGTTTCCTCTATGTGCCTCTTTTCCTGTTCACTGTCAGCGGCGGCATTCAGTATTTCTTCTGCCGTACTAGTAGAGTTTTGTTCTCGTTCTTTTAACTCACTGATACGCTTTTGTGCGGTAAGTGCATCCTTTTTCCTACGACAGTTTTCAACCGTAAAAAGATCATCATAAAAATGTACATCTTGAACTAACGCCCGACGTAGAATTTCGTAAATCATGGAGTCGCTTTGATCCTGCATTTTGAGCAGTTGATTTGCAGTAATCAAGCGATGTCGTCGGCCATCATCTGTTTCTCTGGGATGCCCAGCATAAATTCTGATGCTACCAGAATAACAAGCGTATTCTTGAGGGCAAAGCTGAGTCATTTCCCGGCTAAAATCTACGCTATCTGCGTAGCAAACAATCGCATTCATGTCAAGGATTCTGGCCACATACTCTGGGTCAAGAAGTGTACTTTCTGTTTTATCATCCATTGTACGAGGACTTATATATACTACTGGAATTTCACGCAGTGGATTGGAAACAAGTTTCCAAAAATCATAGTACTGACCCGGTACAAAATGAAGAGGTTTATCAGTAGGTACATATCCATTTATGGAACAGCTCAATCGTTTGCTGTGACGAAGCCGGTGAATGATACCCGGTGTATTAAAGTCGGGATCATCTTGACAAGGACCAATGAATCCAGGACGGTCTAAGTAAGCTGTAATGAGCGTGATTGTGGCTGCACCCGGTTCTGTTTGACAAAAACCAATTTCAGTCATCCATTCTCTAGGGGCAAAACCGACTTCACCTGCGGGAGGTTCCTTAATTTGACATGCCCAATAGCATTTTTGCTCATCTAAACAAAAGCAAGAATACAAAACAACCTGACCGCTTTTAGATCTGATGGTTTTTCCTCTTTTCCAATCAGACCACACCTGTGTTTTTTCTGGGAGGGGGTCTCCTTTTTTGCGGTATTTAACGGTGATCCAATAGCGAATTTCTTCAATCATATCCCATAGAATATCGCCGCGAGAATTTTTACTGGCTTGTAAATCAAACGCCGCCTTATAAAATACTTTATATCCAATGTGTTCCATTCTAATCCTCACTTTTAGCGTAAAGCAGCGTAATCACGCAGCCACCGCATTTGCATTCACGCGCTCTATTGCCTGCCGAATCCCTGCCCACACGGACAAATCAGTGAACACTTCCACAATGCTGCCGCGGTCGGTAAAGGGAGCCTCCTGCAAGACGGACAAATCTTTCATCATACCGTTATGAACAATGTACTCTACAATCTGGTTCACAAAATAAATCTGTCTGCTGTCGAGACTGGTATCGTTCAAATACTGTGCAAAAGCCTCTTTTGCAGCGTTCATCTCAAGGCCGACAATCTCCCGCACAAACTCGCCCAAAGGCTTTTGACCGTACTCAGCTTCATAGTCCTGCTTTGTGCCGATCTCGTTCCACAGAATTTCTTCCAGCGCCTTTACATCCTCGCTATTCAGTGGAATATTACCTTTCAGTTTGGCAATAACGACGTTGTCCGTATGCTGCCGCACATAAAATTCCGCCTTGGCCTTATAATTCTTCAAGTCATCGTTTTCCAGTTCGGACTCGTTCCAATCCTCGGACAGAATTTCATCGTCTAAAATCGTATCATAGTGAATCTGCACAACGGGAATATACTTGATAAGGTCGCGCAGGTTTTTGCGGATATGCTCAAATTCGTTGATTCCGGCCGTTTCCAAATAATCCGTGTGCAAAATTTTGTTGAGCAAATCGGATTGCGCCATAATTTCCGGGATGTTTGCCACAGACGCGACCGCAGCAACCTTTTTCATCAAGTCGCTGCGCGCTTTACCGTACTTTTTCCCGGCAAGGTAGGCAAGCTCTATACCGTACATCAGGGCATCAAACCGCAGTGCCTTGGGGTCGTCCTCCTCGGGGGTAATCAGCGGCGCCAATTCCTGCCCCATCAGCAGGGTGTCCTCGTAGGTCAACGCCGCATAATTGTCTGCGTTTGCGTACAGCTCTACATATTTAAGATGTTGGCGCACAGCAAAGTTGTCCTTATTCAACTCCTGCACTTTGCGCACCATATCGTCCACAAGAGTCTTGCGGAACGCAATTAAATCGGTGGTCTGATATGCCAGATCCTGCAGCTTAAAAGCAATTTGCGCTTTCAAGTGGAAAATTGCCCCTTGCAGCGCGATCATGTTGGCGGTGGGTTTTCCCTTACTCATGCGGAAAAACTCAAAGTTTCCGCAGAAATCAAAGATGTAAAATTTATCTTTGTCCCTGCCATCCAGCAGGGCAGGGCAAAGGCGCGTGCCACGCCCAATCATCTGCCAGAATTTCGCTTTGCTCATAACCTTCTTGAAGAACACAAGGTTCAGCACTTCCGGCACATCAATGCCCGTGTCCAGCATATCTACCGAAATAGCAATCTGCGGCAGTTTTTTGGGGTCAGAAAATTCATCAATCGCGCTCTGGGCGTAGGTCATATAGTTGTCTATGACCTTGGCATAGCCCGGCAAATGGGGGTATTCTTTATGGAATACCTCCAATATTTTTTCGGCATGGGTGTGGTTCTTTGCAAAGATGATCGTCTTGCCCAGCTTGTTGCCGTAGTCGATTTTGATGCCCTTGGTCATCAGGGTGTCCAGCACTTTGCGGATGGTATCCTCGTTGAAAACCCATTCGTTCATGGCAGAAGATGCAATACGCTCCGGCAGGTCGCCGTTTTCATCCTCAAAGGTATCTTCGTAGATTTGCTTGTCCTCGTCTGACAGGTCATCGTACACGATGCCCTGCTCGATAAACTTCAACTTTGTTTCAACGGACAAAAAGTCTACGAGATATCCGTCCTTAACGGCTTGCGCCAGCTCGTAGCCATAGGTGGGAACACCGTTTTCCAATTCAAAAATTTCATAGGTGTTCTTGTCGATTTCATCCTTGGGCGTTGCGGTCAAGCCGACCAACGGCGCGTCAAAGTAGTTGAAGATGTCCTTGTACTTGTTGTAAACCGAGCGATGTGCCTCATCGCAGATGACCAAGTCAAAGTGTCCGCAGGTAAACAGCTTGCCGTTCTCATCCTGTACGCTGTCAATGACATTGTACATGGTTTGATAGGTGGAAAACACACAATGCGCCGTGTAGTTGTCCTTTTCTTCGCAGAGGTTCGTAACGGATAAGTCCGGCAGCAGGTTCACAAAGCTGCGCTTTGCTTGCGTGACAAGGCTGTTGCGGTCCGCCAGAAACAGGATGTTTTTTACCCAGCCATGTTGCAGCAGCACATCGCACAGAGCGATCACCGTGCGTGTTTTGCCGGAGCCGGTAGCCATGACCAGCAGAGCCTTGCGGCGGTTGCGGGTAAAGGCATCACAGGTCGCTTTGATAGCGCCCTCTTGGTAATAACGTCCGGCAATACTGCGGTCTACCATCACATTCCGCAGGCTGGTACGCATGGATTGCAGGTTGAACAGCTTTTCCAAATCACGTTTGGAATAAATGGCAGCGCACTTGCGTTCGGGGTAAATCGTGTCGGTAATGCGCGTTTCAAAGCCGTTTGTCAAAAAGATGACCGGGCGGCGGTGATACTTCTTTTCCAGCAGATCCGCATACAATTTTGCCTGCTGGCGACCCTTTGCCACATCCACGCAGGTGCGCTTGGCTTCTACCACAGCCAAAGGGCGGCCATCATCGCCGTAAAGCACATAATCGGCATAGCCTACCTCGGATTTGTTGGGCATACCGGGCAGTTCCACCTCATTCTGCCAGTCTTTGCCCTCGGTCCAGCCTGCATCGGCGAGCATGGTATCAATGTACAGCTTGCGGGTCTTGTATTCGGACAGGTCAAGCGGTTTGGGCACATAGGTCTGCTGCTGCTCGGCGCGGCGGGCGGTGAGTTCCTCTTTCAGTGCGGCGTTTTCTGCAATAAGGGCAGCAAGGTCAATATCGTTTTCTGTGTCAGGCTGCACGGAGGAAACTTCGGCGGGCTGATTCAGCAGGGCGCGGTCAAAGTGTCCGGCAGTATAGTTTTCCCCATAGCAATACGCCACAAAATCAAGGAAAATGTACAGGTTTTCAAGGCATAGTTCGGCCTGTTCCTCGGTGACTTTTTTGCCGCTGTGGGCAGCGTTATTCCCCATACGGCGGATAAAATCCATGCGCCGCCAGATGTCCGTGCCGACAATATCCCGGAAGTCCTCGGCGTTCATCAAACTGACCAGCGTGTCCTGATAGGGCATGACCAACGCCTTATCCACCGAGTACATCCATTTTACGGCAAACTCCATCGCCCTGCGGCAGTTGAGGACGCAGGCAGACGGGTCGATATGCAGGATGCGCTCGGCGGAGATGGCAACCGAGGCAAAACTCTCAAATTGCGGGGTAGCGGTAAAAATATCGAAGTTGGTCATAAAACTTCCTCCACACGGTATTGCATAGAAAATTTTATTTTTCTTCAGAAGCAGCGGCTTCATTCAGATTTTTATAGTGCATTGTCTCGAGTTTTTCATTGTAAGCCGTTCTGTCAATAATTGCCTTGACAAGTGTATCTAGTTCACGCCCCTCCGAATAATCCGCTGCGGCAAAGTATTTGATACGTTTGTCGTGCATCATTTTATAGACTTTTTTCTTATCTTGTGTATCGGCGTTATAAACACCAATCGAATGTCCTCCATAGGAATTAACAAGTTTCATACAAGGAATATCCGTATCACTATCCCCAATGTAAATCATATTTCTGAACGGAATCCGCATATTATCTGGTGTAAAATAGTCATTTACGCCGGAATCATTTATATCTAAAACGCCTTTCTCAATTCTAAACAGAAACTGTGTTTTATTCGTGTAATTTATAACCTGTGCAGGCCATACTGCTACGCCGCGCTCATTATAGTAGAAAGAACTGGCGTATATTTTCTTGAACGCGCCATTTTTGGCAACCGATGTTCCTTCAATCATTTCCTTCAGACCGGAAGAAATAATGTAATGCTCAACTTCGACGCCTTTGGTTTTCCCATACTTCCGAATTCTTTCAAACCAAGTCTCTACACCGGGAAATAATTGCACCTGCGCACCGTATTCTTGCAGTTTCTGACGATTGAATACAAACTTGCCTTCCGACTCTGTCATCATGACATACATATAGGCAAGATTGTTGTCCATATCATTTCCGCGTGCCAATCCGTTTGATTTCTTCCAGAAATCGCCTACGTCAAACCCAACAGATTGGATATATCCCTGCGCCTGCATATCGTCAGGAGACAAAGTTTTGTCGAAATCATAGCAGATTGCAACAACGGGAATGGATGTTTTTTCTTCTCTTTTAAATTCAGAAGTACTCATGTTTTCACCTCATTGCTATTTAAATTGGTTTATAAATTATGCCTATAGGCACAACGACGAATATAATCCTTCGACAGCTTTTGATTTGTCGACTTGATGAACGAAGGCGGCAAATCTATTTTGTAAGTCTAATGGTGGAACTATAACCTTAACAGCATTCAACTTTGCAATCGTTAATCTCGTGATTGCTGCACCTCCCATGTTATTACGAATATCTGAATACATATCCGCATTGTTGAGGAGTGCGGCCAAAAAGTATCCATTTATTACATTTCGGTTTTGTTTAAGCAACGCCACACTTGAGAGTAACGTAAATTCTTCCTTCAATGTATTCACTATTGCAATTCCAGTAGTTGCGCCATCTTTAATATACAGCACATCTCCTTGTTCAGGATTGCATCTCTCAAATATTGGACGATGAACGGCTTCTGGAACATACGTTATATTAGAGAAATCAAAGCCGGATGCTTTAATGTTTTTAGCAGTAATATACTTATAGTCACCCATTGAAAAGCTCTCTGGGGAGAAATGTGTTCCATCATTTAATTTTATGCAAACCTCTTTTAATGTTCTTTTGTTCCAATTCATTGGATTGGATATCGGGTCCCCAAACAATTCGACAAATCGAGCTTTGACGAGTTCATCCAGCTTTTGGAGTTGATATTGGCGCGTGTAGATAAGTTTCTCTACCTTCTTAAAGGAATTAGCATACTCTATTTGCTTACCGATTTCCGGAAGAGGAATTTCTAAGTCGTTAATATCCTTCAACGAAATATTCAGTTGAGCTACGCCTTGCTTCTTTCTCTCAAATTGCTTTTTAATAAGGGGAGAGGTTAATATCAACTTGACATAGGGCAAATAAATATCATCTTTCTTGATTCGTATAATTGCTAATGCCTGATTTATGTTGGCGGGCAACATATTCCTTGTGACGATTGCAACACGTCCTATAACGCCCGCAATGGAAAACAGAATATCGCCCTCTTTTAGTTGAGACCTTTTCAATTTTTCGTGGCATTCTTCTGAAATATGCGTTGCCTTGTTCTGTATATAGTCGCCTTTTTCAGAAAAGCACTCGATTTTCAAAAAATTCACACCAGTGTCTTGGAACTCATATCCTAGTGTTGTTGGGGTTGTACCTTTTGTGACCAACTCTGCTATTTCAGATAATCGTACACGCTTTATTACAGCCATCAATTTACTCCCACAAATCCGAAGTTGTATCAGGCGATAAACTTCTGGTGGGAGGCTTTGACGTTGGTTTGGTTGACCATAGCATACTGCATAGTGGTATCAATTTGCGAATGACCGAGGATTTTTTGCACCTGTTCAATCGGCATACCTTTATCTATGGCGCGGGTTGCCATCGTGCGGCGGAATTTATGCGGGTGGATTTTTACCAAATTGACGCTGCGCCCCAGTTCCCGCAGACGAACCTCCACGCCGCTGATTTTCAAGCGGTCATGTGGTGCGTCCAAAGTGACAAACAGGGCGGGGTTGCGGTCTGTACGGTGCTTTAGATAATTTTGCAGGTGCAATTTTGCCTTTGCATCGAAATATACACGGCGTTCTTTATCGCCCTTGCCAAATACCACACACTCGCGGGCTTCAAAATTCACATCGTCAATGTTCAGATTTACCAATTCACCAACACGGATGCCTGTGGAATACAGCAGGTCGATCATTGCCAAATCACGCGCACAGGCGCAATGGTCGCGCAGCTGCTCAATGGCTTCGTCCGAGATCGTTTCTTTAACCTGTTGCTTTGTCTTGATTTTGTGGATTCGCCGCATAGGGCTTTTGAGGATATAATCCTCTTCTTCCAGCCATGAGAAAAAGCTGGAAATGTTACGGCGAATATTATCTACAGTCACTTTGCCACAGCCGTTGATTTGCTGATACCCCGAAAGATAACTGCGAATTTCTTCCGTGCATATTTTTCGGATGGGCGTGGTAGTACTTTGCAGCATTCGCTCCACCGTAACACGGTAATATTGCAGCGTTCTTTCAGAGCAACCCTCAATTTTCTTGGCATCCAGAAACATTTGCAGATATTCGGCGTTGGAAATTTCTGCTTTTTGCGGTTCGTTTTCTGCCAGATTTTTCAGCAGCACTTCTTGCAACTTTTTCATCTGGGCAATGCTCAAATATTCCGCCATTTCGTTGAGAATTGTGACAAGCTTTTCTTCCATGATGGTACACTCCTTTTCTGTGTACCATCGTCCTGCCCCGGCATAAGCCCGTATTTACTTTTTTTAGCCGAAATATTGCTGCATCAAGCTGTCAAACAGAAGCTGTGCTTCGTCCAAGGACTTCTGTACGGCAACTTTTGATTTGTCGGTCTGTTCGACAAAGGCTGCAAATTGATTTTGAAGCTCAATTGGTGGCAAAGTTACTTTGTATTTTTCCAGAAATACCGCGGGAACTCTTCGCTGCCCAGCACTTCCTGTCATATTATCAGCAGCATCTTTTCTGAATGCATCGAACGACGTCAACGAATATAGCCAATACGGATTACTTTTGTTGTTAATAGGTCTAAGAATATGAAACTCTGTTGAACCAAACCCAATGTTGTTGCAAAGACCAACTGCAACAGCACCTTTTCCATTCTCCATACAAGGAGTGATTTTCGCAAATAGAACATCGTTTTCCGCAAAGTATGTAAAACCTGTTTTGACTTCATCGTATGCTTTTATTTGTGAAGCATCAATCTTTCCGCTTTCCGATACAGCAGGCATAGGAACAAAAGAAACACTAAGACCGGAGACCAAGCGTTTGTCGGTTCCCTTTTTGGGATTTAGCTCGCAACAAGTACCTAAATATTGCAGCCCCCAACCTTTTGTATCTGTTCCGGGCATACCAAACATTTCGACAAATCGAGCTTTGACGAGTTCATCCAACTTTTGGAGTTGTTGTTGGCGTGTCTTTATAATGTCATATACGTAATCAAGCTGTTTACATATTGATTGTTGTTCACTTATAGGCGCTTCAAGCACTTCATAACGCGAAATATAATCGTCTGTTTTCAGATTATGAAGCCCGGTTGTCTTACTTTCAAAAGGTCTTGTGCCGCCTTTTCGATAATTATGGAAAAGAGAATAAAATACATACCTTGGAAGCCAAACAGCTTGATTTTTGACCCGCAACAGACCTGTGAAATTATTGAACAAGTATGTGCTTTCTGGACCATCAAAATATATAACACGACCAACAGGCTGTTTATCACTTCCGCCAGATTTCTCGATTATAATATCGCCTTTCCGTAAATACTTGGCATCAATATTTTTCTTTTGAATTGTTCTGGTAACTACATTACTATAATCGACAATGCCTTCATTAGTAAAATTAGTTGTCCGAAGCACGGGGATACCATTCCCTGATTCATCATCCGTACCCCATTCTCCAGAAAGAACTTTTCCTGTTATCTCAATTAGTTTGGCCATCGGTTTACTCCCACAAATCCGAAGTTGTATCCGCCATCACAGCAGAGTTATTCTTTATCATCTTCATCTTTCACAACACCCTCAATCATCCCGGCAACAGCCTGCCCCAGCAGCATTGTGCTTGCGTTTTCTGCCGCAACCACCGGGCGACCGGTCTGCGCTTCAATTTCTTTTCGGGCGTTGCCGGCTACCGTGCCGCCCTGCTTTGCCACAGTGCGGTTTTCTTCCAGCCCTTGCGGATTCTGAGCCTTGGTGAGTTCTGTTGTGGTGGCTTCCGCCAACATATTCAGCGCCAGCTCCAACGTACTCATATTGTCGCGCAGGTTTTCCTTTTTCAGCCCTTTCAGGTTCTTGTACTGACGCGTATTCAGCCCAGACCACGCCTTTGTGACTTCATCCGTTAAAATGGCGTACTCCTGCCCTTTTTGCACCCCGTGTGCGCTCCACGCATCGGTCAGCTCCTTGCGGGCGCGGATGGTTTGCAGGCGCTGGTTGATCCACTCCGGCGGGTAGCCTTTCTGTGCATAGGTGTCCAGCGCGCGTTCAATGGTAAGCTCCGGGTCGATGATTTCCTCAATGCGCTCACGCCCGACCATAGCCAGCCACATTTTGAACGGCTCGGCCTTTTTGGACGGGATGGACTGAATGATGCGCAGCAACTGCTCGGTATTCGCTACATCCGTAAGGCGGCGCTTGCCATCGGCGGCTTTCATTTTCAACTGGTGACAATTTGTCACCAGTTCATTTCCTTCTTCCTTCAAGCGCTGCTTCAGCTTGTTCCAGTATTTTCTGCCGGTCTTGTAGTCGGGGCTTTCTGTCAATGCAACCACGACATCCACCACCGAAAAATACCATTCTTCTTTTTCCTCATCCCAAGCGGTGCGGATGGTCTGATCTTCAAACATTTGCAGCTTGTCGTTTTCCGTCATGGTGCGCTCCTTATTTCAGCATCTGCTCCAGTTCGTCCATTGCCGTGTTGACCTCTTTCTCCAAGAGGCGCAGCTCTGCCATGATCTCACTCGTCGGCGGGTACTCCACAGGCTTGTACTCGGTCTTTTTGTATTTGTTGATGGACAGGTCGTAGCCGTTATCCACAATTTCCTGCCTGGGAACAAAGAACGATTTTTCCGTGCGGGCGCGGTCTTTCTCGGCGTCCGGATTTTTGAAGCGCGCAATAATGTCGGGAATGTCGTTCTCCTGCACGGGGCTGCGCTTGTCGTCCAGCGAAAGACCGTCGGCCTGCATATCGTAGAACCACACGTTATCCGTGCCGCCATGCCCGGTCTTGGTGAAAATCAAAATGGCGGTGGAAACACCGGCATAGGGCTTGAACACGCCGGACGGCATCGAGATAACTGCCTCCAGACGGTTGCCGTCTACCAGTTCTTTACGGATTGCCTTGTGCGCGGTGGACGAGCCGAACAGCACACCATCGGGAACAATGCAGGCGCAGCGCCCGCCGATTTTCAGCATACGCAGGAACAGCGCAAGGAAAAGCAGTTCGGTTTTCTTGGTCTTGCAGACCTTCAGCAGGTCGGCGGATACGGTGTCTGCGTCCAGGCTGCCCTTGAACGGCGGATTGGCAAGAATCAGCGAGTATTTTTCCTTATCCGGGTTCTGGTCGCTCAGGCTGTCGCGGTACTCAATGTAGGGGTTATCGATGCCGTGGGTCATCATGTTCATGGCGCCGATGCGCAGCATGGTGCGGTCCATATCGTAGCCGAAGAACATATGGTTCATGTAGTGGTCTTTTTTCTGACGGTCAAAGAAGATTTCTTCTTTGCGGCGCTCTTTCAGGTACTCGCCCGCTGCGACGAGAAAGCCGGACGTGCCGCAGGCGGGGTCGCAGATGACTTCGTCCGCCTTGGGGTCCATCAGCTCGACCATCATTTTGATGATATGGCGCGGCGTGCGGAACTGACCGTTCAAGCCGGACTGTGCGATTTTGGAGAGCAGATATTCATAGGTGTCACCGCGCACATCCACCGCCTGCGACTCATTCATCAGGCGGTAGATTTCGTCCAGCGCGTCCACCACTTTGGACAGCAGCAGCGGCGTGGGCAGCTTGAAAATGGCGTCGTCCATGTATTTGGAGTAGGCACTGTTCTTGTCGCCGTGCAGATTTTTGATGAACGGGAACACCCATTCCTGCATGGTGGCGTACATTTTCTGCGCCGGAAAGTCGTGGAACACGCTCCATTTGAGCTGCTGACCGTCGATGGTGCGCTCGCCGAGCTGCACCTCGTCCGCAAAAATGCTCTGGTACGGCAACCCCAGCATGGCGGCTTCCTTGGCGCGCAAATTGTCGGAATCGTCCAAGTCGTGAATGAACATTAAATAAGTGATTTGTTCAATGACATCCAGCGGATTTACAAGACCGCCCGCCGCAAAAATATCCCAAAGGCTGTCGATTTTGTTTTTGAGTTCTCCTGTAATCATGTTAGTTCTCTCCGTTCCAAATGTAAGAAGTGTAGCGGCCACCGCCGATTTTTGTGATGTGCTTGTTATTTAGCAGGTCTGCCAGTGCCCGCTGGACAGTGATTTGGCTGATGTCCGGACACTGCTTTAGGATTTCGCTTTTGGTGATTTCACCTTGGTGCAATTTGATGATTTCCCGCACGCGGTCAGGCTTTGACAGACCCTTGGCGGTTAGCTGTGTGGCAATCTCGTCAAAGCTTTTGTATGCCGTAACAAGAGTGTTCAGCAGGTAGGCGGTAAAAGGTGCGTAGTCATTTGTGCCGGCAGCCCAATTATGGGAACTGCGTTGCAGCGATGTATCGTAGGATGCTTTTGTGTTAAAAAGAATCGCGTCTATGCTGCTGTATTGCTCCACTTCATAGCCAGAACGGTACAGGAGCAGTGCCAGCAGCAGGCGGCTCATTCGTTCGGTGCCGTTATCGAAGGGGGCAATGTTCAGAAAGTCCACCATGAACAACGGAATCAAAAGCAGCGGGTCAAGGACTGGGTCTTGCAGGGCTTGTTCAAAGGCATTGCATAGGGAAGCAAGGCTTTCAGCGCATGGTTCGCCGGCGGTATCTTTATAGTTGCCACCCACAGCTTTACCGCTGAATTTGTATAAATCCCGATGCAACTGTAAAATAGTGGATGGTGCCGGTGGCAGGAAGTCATAATTGGCACTTATGGAGGTTAGCACATCCCGATAACCCGCCACTTTTTTCTCATCATCGGTTTGCGGATTGGTTTTATTCAGGATGAGTTTTTTCAGCCGATCCTCTGCAACGGTGATGCCTTCCATGCGATTCGATGCGGCAACAGTTTGCAGTGCCGCGGTCTCTTTGATTTCGGATAAGGCGGCAGCATCTGTTTCAAGGAGTCTGTTCAGCCGACCTTTGTATTCATGGAGTTGCGTCAGACGGAACACAATCTCTGGCGTCAGTAGCCGGGAGTATGTTGCTTTGAAGTCAAATGTTTTCATTGTGAAACCCTTACTTGTTATTTACATCAAAATTAGCATAATGATGTAAATATACTATACGTTATTATCATTCAAAAGTCAATGGAAAGTATATCTTTTTGTAAAATATGATAAAGTTGAATCGTGTATTTGGCATATATGACAAAAGCACCCCAATAAATAGAAGCGAACCTACGAACAGGGGCATTATTACGATAAAATATCTATTGCTCGGTGCGGTTCATGCGTGTTAGTGCCGCCTGCAATCGTTATCGGCGGCAATGCGATCTTTTGTGGGAACGGCAAATCACAACGCTTGACGAGCTGTTGACTTACAAAGAAAATCTGCAAGCTGAATATAACACTCTTACGGCGCAGCGTAGGGCGCTCTATTGCGGGAAGAGTAGGCGGGCTTGTACCCGGTTTGGAGCTGAAATCTATTTTTCTCGGCGTTTCACAGTCCAGAAACCCGAATCTTGCCGCTGTTTTTTACCGTATGCGTTTGATTGAAAGCTACGGTACAGGAATCGGAAAGATTGAGCGCGCCTACAAATCCTGCCCGATGCAGCCGGAATTTGAAACGGCAAAGGGTGTTTTCCGCGTGACACTTCCGAACCGCAATGAAGTGCAGGAAACAGGCGGAAAAGCGCAGCCCGGCGAGGGGTGCAGCACATCTGCATAAATCGCTCAGAAAGCCCCGTGTGCACGGAGTTTTAGCCCCACCGTGTCGGAAAAATAGCCCCACTTTCACGCACTAAAGCCCCAACATCCTCTATAATGAACATGGCACAGTAAATTCTGTGACTAAATTCTTTATGGAGGACTCCAAAATGATAAACTATTTGGAGATTTTGAGGCTTAACCATCTCGGTTACAGCCAACGGACGATTGAGATAACCGCTCATTGTTCGCGACACACCGTCCGCGAGGTTTTAGCCGAGATGGACAAGCATAGCATCCAGTGGCCCTTTGATGACGACATTACTAACGCTGATCTGGAGCGGATGCTCTTCCCGGACAAGTACAAGAGTGCTTGCTTGTACATTGAACCGGACTATCCGTACATTCACCGTGAGCTGGCAAAGCATGGCGTTACCCTGACCTTGTTGTGGGAGGAGTACCGCCGCAAATGCTACGATGAAGGCAAGAAGCCGTACATGTTTACGCAGTTCGGCGAGAAATACCGTAAATGGGCCCGCGTCACCAAGGCAACCATGCGTATCCAGCACAAGCCCGGAGATGCCATTGAGGTGGATTGGGCTGGCGATACAATCCCCATTTTCGATTCTGTAACCGGTGAGCAGAGCAAGGCTTATCTATTTGTAGCAGTCCTGCCCTGCAGTTACTACGCCTATGCAGAAGTTTGCGGTGACACGCAGACTGAGAATTGGCTGAACTGCCACGTTCATGCGTTTAACTACTTTGGCGGAGCAACGAGACTTTTGATTCCGGACAACTGCAAAACTGCGACGTATTCCAATACCCGGTATGATGTGGTAGTGAACCGCAGCTACCAGGAGTTGGCAGAGTACTATTGAACTGCCATTGTTCCAACTCGCGTTCGTAAGCCAAAGGATTATCAGCGAAAAAATGTTATCAGCAATCTCAGCCTGAATAAGCGCTATGATCGAATTTTCAGGCTGAACTGCTGTCTTTGATTGCCGATAATCATTTAATCAAGTCCGCAGAAATGGAGTCCTGCAAATAAAAGTCAATAGGTTTTGCAGAAAAAGTCCAAAAAAATACTCGGCAGATAGCCGAGTGAAAATGCGTACAGCAAATAGGACTCCCTCGAAAAATGGAGGCAGCCAAATGGCATAATGAGCATTACAGATTAGCCTTCTTCGACCTGAGTTGCGCTTTCAGCGGCGTTCAGGCACTCCTTAACGCGAGCATAGTAAATGCGCAGGAATTTGTTCGCGGCAGCGGTAGTGCAAACGAAGAACGGCTTTCCCTCGTCACGTTTCTTAGTGTAGAACTGGTAAACTGCTTCATTTTCAGGCTTACACTTAACGTAAGTAGAAACCACCTGAAAGAGCGCTTTCCTCAGCTGAGGTGACCCGCGCTTAGAAGTTGCCACACTGGAAAGCTGCATCTTGCCGGAGCCAACAACGCCGGGGTCTACGCCTGCAAAGGCCACAATAGAACTGCGGTGCAGAAAACGGCGAACATCACCCAGTTCAGCCATGAGATGCGGTCCGGTAGACTTTCCAACGCCGTACATGGCCATAACAGTCTCGTACTCTGGTAACTGCTTGCAGAAATTCAGCATCTCGGCTTCCAGTTTGGACTGGTTTTCGCGCAGTGCAATAAGCTGGTCGGCGGCAACCGTAACCAGTAACCTGGCATTGTTGTCACGCGGCAGCGTGGTGTAAAGCCCGCAGCTGGCTGCGTAGAGAGCATCTGCTGCATCAGCACTAAAATGGTAGCCCTTTCTCTTGCACCATTTCTGGTATCGCTCTCCAAAAGTATCCGGTGACATACGGTTAATGCAGTCGCAATGCCAAAAGGTTCTGTAAAAATCTACCCACTTCAAATGTCCGTCTGCCTTTTCGGGGCTTGAGAACAGCTCGTTTACACCCGGAAAGGTCTTGTCAGACAAAGAAATAAGGTTGTTTGTGAGCATGACAATACTCTTGTTATACAAGTCGCATTGACGTGCGCACAACTTGAGTTGCTGTCTAATTGCTTCCATGGGAGTATATTCCCGCAATGTAGACCAGTTGTCAAGCCCATATTTAGCAATTTTTAGAGCATCCTTCGGGTCGGATTTCACTTTGCGCAGAGAGCCTGCTCCGCTTTGCTTAATAAGCAATGGGTTTAGGATGCTCACAAAAATCCCCGCACTGTGAAGTTGCGCTGCTACCGGCTCGTGATATCTGCCGGTTGCTTCCATTACAACGCGGGTATCCGGCTCCATGCAAAGAACATCCAACGCGAGATGTGACAGTTCAATATCTGAATGCCTTACCTCATATGGCGCTGCAACAAGCTTCCCACCAGGCTTCATGGCAGCTACCATACTCTTACTCTTAGAAACATCGATTCCAACTACGGTCATTCGTTTTCCTCTCAGTTTGAATTTGCAACGGCTTCCGCCTTTTACTTATTGCTTGTTCAATCTCCTGGGTAACACGAACGCACCGCTTTACGGTGGGACTACCTGCGTAAATCGAATGCTGCGAATAAGAATGGCGGCTGACTGACTCCATTGCGGACGTGTGAGTCCAAGGATTATCGTGTCAGGCCACTACATTCTTATTCTACAGCTTAGGCAACAAGTTGGATAGCAACACGACTGGATGCCGTGGGGCTACCCACAAATATATTGTAGGAGGAATCTCTGTTATGAAAATCAAAAAACCTGTATCTGCACCGGAAACCCAGCGCAAAATCAAGCGCAGTTACCTGACGGTTGCCACGGTTGCCGCCGCGGTAATCGTGATGGCGTTGCCTGTGTATGCGGACGACCCGCTGGCGACCATCAATGCACTGAGCGATTTTGTGTTCAGCGCCATTAAGGCCATTGGTGCCATTCTGCTGGGCTTCGGCATTGTGCAAATCGGTCTTGCCCTGAAAAGCCACGATGCCGGGCAGCGCGCGCAGGGCTTTATGACCTTTTTCGGCGGTGTTGTTATCTACTTTGCCAAGGATATTCTGGATATGATTCTGTAAGAAGAAGCACTATGCTCATTATACTTGATTATTTTCCCGGAAAATGCTATATTATATTGAGCAAGATTCCAATACTTTCAATCAGTATAATGAGGTGATGAGCGTGGCACTGGTGACAAATGAGCAGGTAATTAAAGCCCTTCGAAATTACAATCCTTGGTGGAGAAATCCAAGTGCTGCGAAAGAAGAAGATCGACCACAGCATCGTGTTGCCTATCATGAAACACTGCGAATTATGCGGCATAAGACGATTCGGCGTTTTGCTGTTCTTTCCGGCGCACGTCGCGTAGGTAAAACGACAATTCTTTATCAAATCATCAATCACCTGATTGATAACGGTGTGAATCCGCGAAATATCTTTTATGCAACCTTTGATAACCCCGTACTGAAAATGGCGGGAGTTGATATGGTTTTATCTGCTTACGATTCCATGTACCCGGTAGAGGGTGTGCGCTATGTTTTCTTTGACGAAATTCAGTACACCGAAAATTGGGAACTCTGGATGAAAGTGATTTATGACAGTCGTAAAGACATTCGGCTGGCAGCCACAGGTTCGGCAAGCCCTATTATTGAGGATGCGTCAACCGATAGCGGAACAGGTCGTTGGACAGTCATTAAAATTCCTACGCTTTCCTTTTATGAATACTGCCAGCTTTTGCAGTTGGATGATATGCCGTTACTGCCGGACCGCTTAAAAATCACAGATATACCTAAAATGGAAAATGCCGAGGTCGCGGATTTGATGGCGCGCTTTGAACCGTTGGTTAAGCATTTCAACCGCTATCTTACCATCGGCGGATTTCCGGAATTGGCGCTTTCCGATGATGATCTTTATGCGCAGCGTATGCTGCGTGAGGATGTTGTGGATAAGGTAATAAAGCGCGATGTGCTTACCTTGTTCAAAGTTCGCAGTCCACTGTTGATGGAAAAGCTATTCCTATACTTGTGCATGAATTCAACAGAAATCTTTAGTGCTACGACTGCGGCTAAAGAGTTGGATAATATATCCCCGAATACCATTGAATCCTATGTGGATGCCCTTGTAAAATCCAACTTGATTTATATGGCATATCCAATCGCTGTCGGAAGCAAGTCGGTTCTGAAAGGGCGGCCTAAGATTTATATAGCGGATGCCGCCATTCGCAATGCGGTTCTGATGGTAGACGACGTTCTGTCCGATGAGCGTGAGTTGGGGTTTTTAATTGAAACCACTGTATATAAGCATCTGGTATCGTTTTATCAAGGGACAGGCGCACAGCTTGGCTATTATCGAAAGGCAAAAGAAAATCAAAAAGAGGTCGATGCCGTAATTGAACTCCCGCAGCAAAAAATTCTGTGCGAAGTCAAATACAAAAACAATTCGCATATACCGCAGACGGATGGCATTGTAGAATTGTGCAATGATCCGAAAGCTGGCATTACAGATGCCTTTGTCATTACGAAGCAGCTGGAGGACTTTGGCGTGACGCGCCATGAAACTTCTCCTAAAATCTATCGAATTCCCGCTATTGCATTTTTGTACCTTATTGGCAAGGAAGAATCCGATGGAATGAGTGGCAGGCTTTAAACCCTGCATTTTCCCATTGCACCTAACCGCATAATGTGTGATGGTGGAAAAACACAGCGACCGTTTTGCTTATCAGCAAGACGGTCATTTCTTTTATCCGAAAGCAGGTGAAACCTTGAACCAAAACTGGATTGTAGAAAACCTGAACAATGCCTTTTCCACTTGGAACGGCAAATTAACAGAGCTTTGGGGGCTGGTGACAACCAGCCCTCAAACTTTTAAGGGCGGGGCGGTATGGGGCGTAATGCAAAGCCTGCACAATGCGATGATCGGCATCGGCTATGCGCTGATCGTGCTGTTCTTCGCTATATCGCTGTTCAAAAACACTGCCACCTTCCATGAACTCAAACGCCCGGAGGCTGCCGTGCATTACCTTATTCGCTTTGTGACAGCCAAAACCTTGGTGGGATACGGCATGGACATCATGCTCAATATCTTTTCCATCTGCAACGGCGTGGTCAGCGATATGGCTGCCGGTATGGGCGGCATTTCGCAGGCTATGGTCGCACTGCCTGGTGAGGTGCAGTCTGCCATTGAAAATGTCGGCTTCTTAGCCAGCATCCCCTTGTGGCTCGTCACGATTCTGGGCAGTCTGTTCATCACAGTGCTGTCGTTCGTGATGATTCTCACCGTGTACGGGCGGTTCTTTCGCCTGTATATGTACACGGCGCTGGCTCCCTTGCCGCTGGCGAGCTTTGCCGGGGAAAGCACACAGTCGGTCGGCATTTCCTTTATTAAGAGCTATGTCGGCGTCTGCTTGGAGGGCGCTGTCATCGTGCTGGCGTGTGTCATCTACGCCGCTTTTGTCAGCACGCCCACAGTTTCAGGCGGCGAGGCAACCACAATGGTGTGGAGTTATCTGACCGAAATTATCTTCAATATGCTTGTGCTGGTCGGGCTGATCAAAGGCTCTGACCGCATAATCCACGAAATGATGGGGTTGTAAAAGTATGCAGATACCGATCAATAAAGACATCCGGCGCTACCAAGAGGAAATCTTTATGGGGCTTACCCTGCGCCAGTTACTTTGTTCCAGCATCGCCATTGGGTTGGCGGTGCTGATTTATTTATGGGCAAAACCGCTGTTGGGGCAGGAAACCGCCAGCTGGCTGTGTATCCTTGCCGCGGCACCCATTGCCGCCGCGGGATTTTTAAGCTATGACGGGCTGCCGTTTGAAAAGTTTGTTATCATCGTGTTGGAAAGCACGATTCTGTACAGCGGTTGGCGGGTATGGAAAACCGAACTGCGCCCCAAACAAAAAGGAAAGGTGAAGAAGATTGCGTTTAAGTGAGTATGCGTCCACCCAAAGAACCTACGGCAGCCGCAAGGTGCCGCGCAGTGTGCAGCAGAGCATCCCCATCGACCGAATCTATGAGGACGGGACATAGCGCTGCGGCAATGTGTACAGCCAGATGTGGTCCATGCCGGACATCAACTTTACAATGAGCGATGAGGACAATAAAGCAAAAATCCTTAACCTGCTCGGCAAGGTGTATATGGGTGTGCCTTCTGACTGCTGGCTGAAAATCTGCATTGTGAGCCAGCGCATGGACGAGAAGTCCTTCCGCGAAAATGTTTTGCTGCACCGCAACCTTGACGGCTTGGATAAGTGGCGTGTAGAACGCAACCGCCGAATCCGACAATGCGTCCAAGACGCGGGCAATGTGGTGCAGCACAAGTATCTGATTCTCTCCACCAACAAACAGAATGTCACCGATGCCCGCAGGCGACTGCTGCAGGTGCAGGGCAACCTTCTGGCGGAGCTTTCCAATCTGGGCTGTACAATCAAACCTATGACAAACAATGAACGATTGGAGGTACTGCACAACTTCTTTCGGCGCGGCGAGGAAGGGCGCTTTCAGTTCAGCTTTGATGACTACGGAAAATTGGGCAACGATTTCCACAACACGATTGCACCCGATGCGATGCGCTTTACAACCCAACACGCGGAAATAGACGACGGATTTGCCAAGGCGATGACGATTGCGCAGTATCCGCAGCAGCTGAGCGATAATTTTGTGGCGACGCTGCTCCAACAGGTGCCGTACATCGTTCTCAGCATTGATATTACACCGGTAGAAACCGAGGATGCAATGCGGGAAATCGAGGCTTCTCAAATGAAGATTGACTCCGAAAAGTACCGCGCAAACCGACGCAACGTAGAAAATCTCGACTTTATGGCAACCATCTCCCCGCGCAACCAACAGCAGGAAAAGTACACAGCAGAGATCCGCAATGCCATCTGTGAGGGTGACCAACAGGTATTTATGGTGCTTTTGAGTGTGGCGTTCTTTGCCGACACGCCGGACGAATTGCGGCAGGAAACCGACGCACTGCAATCGGCAGCCGCCAATTTCAACTGCCGCTTTACCGAGATGCGCTTTCAGCAGGAAAACTGCTTTAACACCGCCATGCCCTATGGACTGCGACGTGTGGAAAGCAGCCACATGATGCTGACCCGCAGCGTCACGGCGCTGGTGCCGTTTGTGGCGCAGGAGGTACAATCCCCGCAGGGTATCTTCTACGGCAGAAACGCCATTACCGGCAACCTGATCGTGGGCGACCGCACCAAGCTCATCAACGGCAATGCGATGGTGATTGCCACCTCCGGCAGCGGCAAATCCATGAGCGTGAAGATGGAAATTATAATGGAGTTTTTGCGCTGGCCGAACGCGCGGTTCATTCTGGTGGACCCGGAAAACGAATACGAGCTGCTGGTCAAGGCGCTGGGCGGCGAGGCAATCAAGGTGTCGGTGGACAGCCGGACACACTTTAATCCACTGGATTATCATTACGACCCCAAGACCGATGTGCCGCCCGATGTTGCCAAAATCGAGTTTGTGCTGTCGATGCTGGACAAGCTGATCGGCGAGAATGGGCATCTTCAGCCGGAGGACAGAAGCCTGATCGCCGCCAGCCTCAAAAACATTTACAAACCGCTGATTGCCTCCGGCTACACAGCGCCCTGCCCGACGCTTGGTGATTTGTATCGGGATTTGAACAAATCCAACCTGCGCCGCGCAAAGCAGCTGGCGTTGATGCTGGATGTGTTTGCCAACGGCAGTTTGCAGGCGTTTTCCCACACCACCAATGTGGATATGAACAACCGCCTGATTTGCTTTAATATCCAAAGTCTGGGCGACCAGCTCCGCCCGATTGCCATGATGTCCCTGCTGGAGTTCATCAATATGCAGGTGATGACCAACCGCCGCAAGGACGCCACGGCGGCAACATGGATCTACTTTGATGAGATTCATGTGCTGTTAAAGGACCCGATGAGTTCCAATTTCCTGTATTCCTCTTGGAAAAGATTCCGAAAGTACAATGCCTACGCCACCGGCATATCGCAGGATATTCAGGACTATCTGGATAACCCCGTGGCGTATGCGCTGCTTTCCAACAGCGAGTTTGTCATTATGCTGCGGCAATCGAAAAGTCTGGAAGCCTTGGAACGCCTGTACGGGCTGTCCAAGCCGCAGCTGGAATTTCTGCGCAACGCCAGCGAGGGACACGGCATTATCAAGATGGGCAACAGCATGATACCGTTCTCCAATCTGGAACCCAAGGATACGGCGGTGTATAAGCTCATCACGACCAAACCGGGTGAGGCAACCGCAGAGAAATGATTTTGCATAAAGAAAAGGCGGGCCGAAGCCCGCCTTAGAATTAGTGGCAGTCTAGTGCTGCCAGATATTGTTTTCTAAATCACGCAGACGCGCTTTGTAGTCGTTAATAAGCGCCTGCGTGTTTTCTGTATCCGGAAAGCTGACAATATAGCCGTCTTCGGATTCATGAAAGCCGACAAGGCCCGCAAGCCCTGCCATCTCCGCAACCTTGACCAAGGTGTGGTAATCATACTCGCTGTTGTTTATGTGTAAAATCATGGGGTTCTCCTAACTGCTGCTGTTTGTTGCGAATCTGTTCGACAAACTGGAATTTCATAAACGCATTTGCTTCTTAAACGCAAACATTCCCTCATTGCCATCGCCGACAAAATCGTCCGGTGTATCCGGCATAGGGTGTTTTTCATTAAAAAATTCTGTAATATGAAAGCCGCAGACATTCACATAAAAATGAATATTGCGCTTATCAAAGTACGGCGTACAGGTTTCCCATACTTTCGTGTTCGGATACCGGAGCCAAAGCTGCCAAGTGAGGCTGTTGTGATGTTTGATCAAGCATTGTGATCCTAAAAAAACATAATTCTTATTCAAGCAAGCACTTGATTTATTTTACGGAGTCTGATATGCTATTATAGGAAACACTGGATAATGCACAGAAATGGGGGATTATATTTTGAGGGAAGAAAAGAAAGCCGAAAAGAGGAAGGATCTTGTAGGCATCTGCCTTGACTGCTTTGTCGAAAAGGGACTGACCGTTGCCACGACAAAGGACCTCTGTAAGGCGGCAAAACTGCAAAACGGCGGCATCTACTATTACTTCTCCACCAAAGAGGAAATCGTTCTTGCCTGCGCCGAGGAAGCGATCAGTCGAATTGAAAAAGCTGCGTTTGCCATCGTGTTTGAAGATATTAGTGACATCAAAAGCATGATGGATCATCTCGGTGAGCTGGCGGATAAAATGTCGCCTACCATGCGCTTTCTGGTCAGCGTATGTGTGTCGCGCGAATACGGAGAAAAGGTAAAGCCTTCCCTTGTGCGGCTTGCGGCAAGATACCCTTATTACACGGGCAGGATTGCGGAGATCCTCGACTGCACCGACGAAGAGGTTGCGCCGTTCGTTCATCTGTCGATCCTTGCCATCAACAATTATATGATCTTTGCCGAGCGAGCGCTGTTTGACCCACAAATCGAAGCGGTCAAAAAAGAGCTTTCAAGGCTTGCAGAAAGAAAGGGGCGGAATAATCGATAGTTTGCCATAAAGAGAAAATCACAAACGACTTCATAGTCAATCCATACGCACAAACCGTTCCGAGGCGATGACCAAAACAGAAAAGAATCATAGGAGGACAACATGAAAAAGATACTTGCAATTCTACTATCGCTGCTTACGCTGCTTTCCTGTGGGCTTCTTTCCGCCTGCTCTGCTGATAAAACGCAGCCGGATACATTGGATACTGAAACCGTGTGGGAAACGGTCAGCGAAGCATACATCTATGCGTTCCCGCTGGTGCTGACCGACGCAACCAAAACCTTATCGACCAATACGGACGGAACCATGACTGGCCGTGCGCCCATCAATCAGTTCAACCATGCAAAAAAGCTGGCGGACGCCTCTTTCCGCACCGTTGTGACGCCGAACGTCGATACCGTCTATTCGCAGGCGTGGCTTGACATCAGTGAAGAGCCTATGGTCTTCGTTCTGCCGGAGACAGATCGCTTCTGCAATGTGCAGCTTCTGGATGCGTGGACGAACACCGCCGCCGTGCTGGACAAGGCGGGTGCTTATGCCATCGCGCTTCCCGACTGGGAGGGCGAGCTGCCCGACGGTGTGACGCGCGTGGACGTGCCCACCGCAACGATGTGGTCGATCACCCGCACGGTGTTGTCCGGGAACGAGGATCTGCCCAATGTCTATGCCATTCAGGAGCAGATGCAGCTCCTGCCGCTTTCGGCTTATGTACAGGGAGGCGAGTATGCCGCACCGCAGGGAGCTTATAAAGAGGAAAATGACTTTGTTCCCGTGAACAAGGTGCTTTCCATGACGCCAGCAGAGTTTTTCAATACAGCGAACGCTCTGATGCAGGTCAACCCGCCCGCCGATGCGGATGAGGAGCTGCTGAAGAAGCTCTCCGTCATCAATGTGGGCGCGGGCAAGACCTTCGACGCCGCCCTCCTGGGCGAAGGAGCTGCCGAGCGCTGGACGCAGATGCTTCAGGGGCTTCGCGCCACGCTTGCCGCCGACGGCGCGAAGTATGCGCAGAAACTCGGTCAGTGGATCTATTACGGCAAGCCCATCGGCGACTTCGGCACGGAGTACACCTACCGCGCGATGGTAGCGCTGGTGGGGCTTGGCGCCAACACCGTGGACGTGGCGATCTATCCCAAGACCACGGTGGATGAGAACGGCGCAGCGCTGACCGGAGAAAAGACGTATACGCTCCATTTTGAAACCCTTCCTCCCACGCTGGAAGGCGGCTTCTGGTCCGTGACCGCCTACGGAGAGGATGATTTCCTCATTGACAATTCCATCGACCGCTACTGCATCAACGACCGCTCCGACTTCAAGCTGAATGCGGACGGCACATTGGATATTATCCTGTCCAAGGATGCACCGGAAGACACCTCTAACTGGCTGCCTGTTTCCGACGGGGAATTTCATCTGTTCATGCGGATCTATGTACCGGATATGACAGCACTGGATAGCTGGCAGCCGCCTGTTATCCGCGAACAATAAGGAAATGGAGAAAGAATGGCTATGAAACGTATTGCAGCAATGCTTCTTGCATCGGTACTGCTGCTGTACTGCGTCGGCTGTGCGCAGGATGGGTGCAAAGAGCCGGACGCGGAAAAGGCAGACCTGGGTCTGACCGCCGAGGTCAAGCCCGCCACAGACTTTACGGCAAAGGCAAATGCCGCCGTCTACGATGAACTTGACTTCGATGATAAGCAGGAATATGAATTCGCCACCCGCGGACTGATCGACGCGCCGGAAACACTGGAACTGAAGGAAGAGGATGGGACGATCCTCTGGAGTCAGGAAGTCTATGCGTTCCTGGATGATTACGAAAAAGCGCCTGACAGCGTGAATCCCAGCCTCTGGGAGAACACGAAGAACAATCACGCCTATGGACTTTTTGAAGTGACGGATGGCATCTATCAGGTCCGCGGCTATGACATGGCAAACCTCACTGTTGTCAAGGGCAATACCGGCTGGATCGTCTTTGACACGCTGATGAGCGTGGAGTGCAGTCAGGCTGCCATGCAGCTGATCGAAAAGAATCTTGGTAAATTCCCGGTCAAGGCCGTCATCATCTCTCATTCCCACGCCGACCATTTTGGCGGCATCGCTGGCGTGATGGCGAAAGAGGATAAGGCAGACGAGACACTTTCTATTGAAGACCAGCTCGCCAGCGGCAAGATCCCCGTGATCACGCCTGTGGGCTTCACGGAGCACTCCGTGAAGGAAAATGTCTACGCCGGTAAGGGTATGGGCCGCCGCAGCAATTATCAGTATGGCATCCTTCTGACCCCCGGCGTGACCGGCAAGCTGGCGCAGGGCATCGGCATGGGACAGTCCACCGGAACGGTCTCGTTCATGACGCCCAGCTATGAAATCACGCAGTCCGGCGAAAAGCTGACGATCGACGGTGTGGAGCTGGAGTTCCAGCTCACGCCGGGTACGGAAGCGCCCGCCGAAATGAACACGTGGCTGCCCCAGCACAAGGCGCTGTGGATGGCGGAAAACTGCACCGGCACACTCCACAATCTCTACACACTGCGCGGCGCGGAGGTGCGCGACGGCGCGGCATGGGCAAGCTATATCACCGAGGCCATCTCCCTTTACGGCAAGGAGGCGGAGGTCACCTTCCAGTCCCACAACTGGCCGCACTGGGGCAATGACGTGGTGAACGACTACATGGTCAACACAGCTGCCGTGTATAAGTACATCAACGACCAGACCCTGACCTATATCAATCAGGGCTACACCAGCGACGAGATCTCCAACATGATCGAGTTGCCGGAAGCACTCAACAAGATCTGGTACACCCGCCAGTACTACGGGACCGTCGCCCACAACGCCAAGGCGGTCTACCAGAAGTTCATGGGCTGGTATGACAGCAACCCTGTCAACCTGAACCCCCTCATGCCCAGCGACAGCGCAAAAAAATGGGTGGAGTACCTGGGGGATGTTGACAAGGTCCTGCAAATGGCAAAGGCGGATTTTGACAAGGGTGAATATCAGTGGGTCGCCGAGGTCACAAACACCATCGTCTTTGCCGATCCGACGAACACCGATGCGCGGCTTCTGTGCGCCGATGCACTGGAGCAGCTGGGGTATCAGGCGGAGTCCGGCCCGTGGCGCAACGAATATCTGACCGCCGCACAGGAGCTGCGCCATGGAAACGCCAATTTTACCGCCTCCACCAAGTCTACCGGCGACATGGTCAAAGCTCTCTCCGCACCCATGCTGTTTGACTACATGGCCATTGTCATGGACAAGCAGGCGCTGGCTGACCGCGACTTTACCATGAACGTGATCCTGCCTGACGTGGGCGAACAGCACATGCTCCGCGTGAAGAACGGTGTGTTGCTGGTCTATGCAGATACCCTGTCTGATGATGCGGACGTGTCCATCACCTGCCCGAAAAACGCGCTCTTTGCGATCCTGACCAACAATCAGGAAACGGTTGCAAAGGCCGTCAAGGTCGAGGGCAGCGCAGAGCTGCTGACGCTGATGATGGAGAATATGAACCAGCTCCCGATTACCGGGACCAACCCCTTCAACATCATCGAGCCGTAACGGCTTCACGGGGCGGTCCGTGGGAAGACCGCCCCGCTTGAGAGAAAACAGCAAGATGCTTTCAACGCAAATCAAAAGCTGTCTGTTTCTGTTGGAAACAGACAGCTTTTGCAACCTTACGGTTGCCCTGCACACCCGAATCTGTCAGCCAACAGTAGAAAGTTGAATTACTTCCTTATCACTGTTAAGCTGAAATGCACCCCTGACCAGTATAAACGCCTGATGCAGGAGCGCAGCGCCGCCAATCGTGAGGAGCGCTGAGTATGGAGTACAAGCGCAAGCGGCTGATACGCGCGGCATTGCAAAAAGCCGAAACCAAAAGAAAGCAGCTGGCGCGGCAGGCGGAATCGGCAGCAGCTACCGAACAGCAGACGCCGGAAGAATACGCCCAGACGGTTGTTTCCGAAAAAACCGCACACACGGCAGAGAACCTTCAAAGCAAGGCGCTGGACACAGGACGAATCAGCTACCGTCAGTTCCGAATTTTGCAGGAAAAGCGCCAGCGTATGCCAACCACACACGCCGCCCAGCCCGCTGAAACAGAAAATACCCCCTTGGGGCAATCCGCTGACAAGAGAGAAACCTTCAAGCGCCAGCGCTTTCGGCAAAGGGCGCTGGATAAGCGGGAGATCAAAACGCCCGATTCCTACCGTGACAAAATGCAGGCGCTGAAACGTCAACACCTCACGCGCGAAACGGTGCGCCGCCATCTGCAAAAGCAGGCGGGCGGCACGGTGCTTGGCAGCGGCGTCAGACTGCCCGACACCGTCCCTGTCTTTTCCGGTGGCGGCATCAAGCAAGCCGCGCTGGGCAGAGTTCGCACGGTGTTACAAGCTGCGTGGCTGCGGCTGAAAGCGGTGCTGGCGCACACGATACGCCGCGCAGCCGGTTCTCTGTTGGCGCTGCTTGGCGCAGGCGGCGTGGTGCTGTTGATGGCGATGGTCATAGGCGCGGCTGCGGCGGTGATCGGCTCACCGATGGGCATTTTGTTTGCCGATGAATCCGGTGACCCGAACAGCATCCGCATTGCCGGAATCGTTGCGGAAACTAATGCCGACTTCGGCACGGCAATCAACGACATTGTGTCGGCGCACCCGGAATGCAGCGAAACCACGATGGAATACGACTACGAGGACGGTCACACTTGGGCGAGCTACTGGCCCGAAGTGCTGGCCGTCTTTGCCGTGCAGAACAACTTAAACAACGACGGCGATGTGGTCGTCATAGACGAAAGCAAGAAGCGGTTGATTCAGGACACCTTTTGGGCGATGCACGAAATAGATGCCGAGGTGGAGGAAGTGACCGCCACGCTGGAACCGACCGAAGACGAACCCGACCCGGAGCCGGTCACGGAGCACATTCTGCACATCACGGTCAGCAGCAAATCGGTGGACGCACTGGCAGATTTGTACCGCTTTACGCAAGACCAGCGGGACATTTTGCACCAGCTGTTATCCGAGGAAATGCGCCCCAGCCTGCTTGCCCTGTGCGGCGGGATCGCTGTTGCGGACGGTGAATTGTGCTGGCCGCTGCCGGGGCACACCTATATATCCTGCCACTTCGGGGAAGTGGACGCTTTTGGCAGTGCCGGGCATCGCGGCACGGATATTCCCGCGCCGGAGGGTACGCCAATCTTGGCTGCCCACAGCGGCACGGTACTGGTCAGCGGCTGGAACGACAGCTACGGCAATCAGGTGTTGCTGGATAACGGCGCTGGACTTTCCACGCGGTATGCCCATATGACGCAAACTGCCGTTACCGCAGGGGAAGCGGTAACGGCAGGGCAGGTGATTGGGTATGTGGGCAGCACAGGCGACAGCACCGGCAACCACCTGCATTTTGAGGTAATGCAGGGCGGGGTTCGGGTTGATCCGCTGAGTTTGGTGTGTTAAATGTTTTCGCCCCAAAAGCCTTGAGCATAAAGCGCCAAGGCAAGTCGAAGGCTGCCATTGCACAAAATCATTCCTGTTTCTTTGCCACAACGACAAATCTTCCCTCGTCTGTGTGGTAACTGCAGGTGGAAAGTGTAAGCAGCTGTTCCCCATACTGCGCATTTACTCCGGTGTCATACAGCGCCGCTTTTTGCACCTGCTCCACATAGGTTGCAAAGTCCGCCTCGTTCGACAGGTCGGCGTATTGGTAATACCGAAACACCCTGCTATCCTCTTGGCTGTAAACCTGTGAATAAAATGCCGCCATTACCGTGTAATCCGCACATCCGGTTGCGGTATTCAGCGTAATGGTGGGGTGTGCCTCGCAGTAGGCAGGCTTTGCATAGGCTTGCAGCGAGCCGAACATGGTTCCATCCTTCATATAATGGCCATAGATGATGTAGTTGCCGCAGCCGTCGTAACATCTGGCGTCCAAAAACGGTACGCCGCGCAGTGAATAAGCCCCCTCAAAATCTCTGCGAAGATAATACTCCGGTTCCTCAGGCGTGTGCATGATAGGATAGCTCAACGCCGTGTCGTTAATTTTTATCCATCCCCAAAAGTCCGGGTTCTTTTCCTTCAGGGCGTTATATTCCTGCGCCGCGTTTTTCTTTGCGGACTGCTCGGTCTGTACGGCTGCGGTCTTGGAGTTTTCTCCGCCATGGTTATTTGCCTGCTCTGTTATCCTTTCAAGCGCACGAAATGCCTGCTGCTGCCGCACACCTTCCCCATAATAGGTCAACAGCATTCCCGCAGACAGCAGAAACACAAGTGTGAAAACAGCCATCATAAGGGTGCTTACGATTTGCTTTTTCATCTTGTCTCCTTCGTTCTTTGCTGTCCGCTGACAGCACCACACTAATTATATAAATTATGGGGTGAAATGCTCGAATTGTCAAGTGCTTTTTTCGGGAGAATATATCGTAAAGCCGAAGATAAGCGCGCTGCACGGCCCCTTCAAAAGGGCCAAATTTCATACTTTGGAATGATTTACTTTTCCCCTTCGGATGATATAATTTAACTATTATAGTGTGGCATTTTCCCGTTCCTCACCGAAAAGGAGTTAAAATTGACCGGAAATATTCTGATAAAACCATCTGTGCAGCAAAAATTTGACAGCGTTATGCAAAGCGGCCGCATTCTTTTTTTCAGTGCGCCCTGCGGCTTTGGCAAAACGGCGCTGGCCAATGCGCTGCTGTGCGGGCATCGGACGCTGCGGCTGTGTGCCGATGCGCCGGATTTTACGCTGCGCACACTGCCGGAAAACTGGGATGTCCTTTTGATCGACGACTTTCAGCTTTTGCAGGAGCAGGAAACCTCGCAGACGCTCTGTGAACTGATCCGTGCCAACCCGACGCGCCGGTTTGTGTTCCTCTCCCGCGGGGTGCCGCCGTCGTACTTGACGGCCTTCCAGTACACGGGTCTTATGACCACGCTGGAGCCGGACGACCTTCTTTTTGACCGCGAGGATATACGCGGCTTTTTTGCTGCCCGCAAGGCAGCCGTGACGGAAAGCGAAATCAACGGCATCCTGAAAGAATCCATCGGCTACCCGCTGGGCGTCGCCGTTACGGCGCGGTGTATGTCCGGCGGCAAGCCGTTCGCCCCGGAAATCGTAGCGCAGGCTTACCGGGAGGTGTTCAGCTACTTCGAGGATGCCATCTATCGCCGGTTCGATCTTCCGGTGCGGCATTTTTTGCTGGATCTTGCCCCCTTTGAGCGCTTTGATCTGGAAATGGCTCGGATGGTCAGCGGCGACCCCCGCACCGGGAATCTGCTGGACTGGCTGCTGCACAACACAACGATGCTGCGTTATGACGATGTGCGGCACTTCCACTTCTGGCCGCAGTTCCGCGCCTTCCTTCTCTGGGAGATGGAAAAGGAATGCAGCGAGGAAAAGCGCCGCGCCGTTTTCAGCCGCGGGGCGCTTTACTACGAACTGAAAGAGGATTATGCCCACGCGCTGGAATGTTACACCAAAAGCGGGGATCATGCCAAAATATCCGAGCTGCTGATCCGCAATTCCGAGCTGCACCCCGGCATGGGGCATTACAGCGAGATGGAAAAGTATTACCGCGCTCTGCCGGAAAGCGAAATCTTGGCTTCGCCTTCCCTGATGCAGGGAATGAGTATGCTTTGCGCTTTGGCAATGGACTATGAAGGCTCGGAACGGTGGTACGGGGCGCTGAAAGACTTTGCCGACTGCCGCAAAAAGCAGGACCCTGCCGCCAGACAGGCTCGCAGCCGCCTTGCATGGCTGGATATTTCCCTGCCGCAGCGCGGTGTGGAGGGGCTGATAAAAACGATCCCGGCCGTGTTCCGGCTGCTGACCGATAAAGAAATAACGCTGCCGTCTTTTTCCGTGACCAGTACCTTGCCCAGCATTATGAACGGCGGCAAGGATTTTTCAGAGTGGAGCAAAAAGGACGATCTTTTGTATCGGACGCTTCGCACCCCGGTAGAGGCCGTGCTGAAAAAAGACGGCGTGGGGCTGGCGGACTGCGCCGTTGCCGAAAGCAAATTTGAAAAGGGCGAAAACATCACCAAGCGTATACTTGCGCTGATCCCGCAGGTGAGCGAGATCCAGCAAAAGGGAACGCCGGATATAGAGTTTGCCGTGAACGGGCTGCTGGCGCGCTGCCAGCTGGCCAAGGGGCAGGCGGCAGATGCCCGCCGCACGATCGAAACACTGCGTGCCCGGTTTGAAGCGCAGGGGCTGACCCGCTTTTTGCCGAATATGGACGCGATGCTCTGCCGGATGGCCCTGCACTGTGACGACCCGGACAGTGCCGACGAGTGGTACCGCACAAAAGCGCCCCGCGACCCCATGCACCTGAACGTAATGAAGCGGTATCAATACCTGACGCAAGCCATGGTTGAAATTGCGCAGAACCGCCCGGACGCCGCCCTGCTGACGCTTTCGCCGCTGGAACGCTACATACAGGGCTGCGGGCGGCATATTGACGGCATCCACCTGAACATTCTGTGCGCCCTTGCCCTGTATCGGAAAAAGGACAACGCATGGCGGGCGCGGCTTACGGCCGCGCTGGATACGGCGGCAGAATACAGCTTTATCACGCCCGTCAGCGTGTACAGCGCCGCCGTGCTGCCCCTTTTGGAAAAGCTGGACCGGAACGATGATACAAAATGGTACAAGCGCCTTATGGCCGCCGTGCGGACACAGGCGACCTATTATCCGCGCTTTCTTGCCCCGCGCATGAGGGTGGCGAAGGAGCTTACCCCTACGGAATTACAGATACTGCGCTTGATTTGCGCGGACAAAAGCAATGCTGAGATCGCGCAGATCATGAATATAAAGCTGCCCACGGTAAAGACCCATGTGAGCCATGTTTTAGAAAAACTGGATGTAAAGCGGCGCAGCGAAGCCAAAACCGCAGCCAAAAAGCTGTGGCTTATTTCCGACCACTGATGTCAAACGGAGGAAGACTTGATGAAAAAACGTGTATTGAGCCTGTTTCTGGCGATCACCCTCTGCCTGACCCTGACCCCCACCGGGGCGCTGGCAGCAGAGGGACAGCCGCCGGAACAGACGGTTAGTGTAACGCAGGTAGCGGAAACCGGCGCGGATGAGAATGCCTCGCCCGCGAAACCCGAAGAAAACCCGACAGAGGATGCGCCTGCGGCTGCCGAGAAGAATACCGTAGGCAAAGAAACCGGCAAAGAAACCGGCAAAGAAGCCGGCAAAGAAGCCGGGCAGAATGAGCCGACTGTGGAGGGGGAAAACGAACCCCTCGCCCTTGGCCTTGACGATGCGGGGCAGAACGGCGAAGGCGGCGGGAACGGCGAAGCGGGCGGCACGTATATCTCCGGAGAAGACACGCGGACGGAGATTTGGTGCGTCAGCAAGCCCGATTCCATTGGCCGCGGCTATGACGGCACGACGGACGGCGGCACGATTCCAATCGACTTGACGTTTACAGACGGCACAAATGAAATCAAACTCACGGAAAAAACGGACTTTACCGCCAAGAAGACGTTCGATTCCGCGGACGCGGGATGGCATACCGTCACTGTGGAAATCGCGCTAATCGGCGAAGCCGCGGTAAAGTACAAGCTCAAGGCGGGCGAAGAAACGTTTACGATCGGCGGCAACATCAACAAGGCCTATCCCGATCTGACCGTAACTCTTTCCAAGACGGCTTGCACGGCGGGCGAAAAGATTCTGCCGCTGTTGTCTGTCAGCGGCGTGCAGGAAAATGCTGCGGTGACGTACTACTATGCTCCGATAAATTCCGGATATTTGGAATTTGAAGGCAGCGAGGCCGTTCCCGCAATCGACGAAAGCACCGCAATCAGCGACCCCGGCACATATTACGTCTACGCCAAGACCGGCGAGACCACGAACTACAAAGAGGAACGGTCAACAACTGCGGAACTCACAGTCAACGAGGCTGTCGTTGAGGCCGCTTCGGTAACAAAAGCGGACGGAACGGACGGCGGCACATACGCCTCTCTCCCGGCAGCACTGAACGCGGCGCAGGACGGCGACACCGTCACACTGCTAAGCGACGTAGACCTGGGCGAGACATACGTGACCATCGACAAGAGCATCACCTTCGACCTGGGCGACAAAACGCTGTCCAGCTCCAAAGCGTGGTTATCTTACGGCGTTCTGGTGGTCAAAGATGCCACCGTAACGGTGAAGAACGGTAAAGTAAAAGCCACAGGAATCGGCAGCTGCGCCATCCGCGCGTACAGATCCGGTGCGAGCATGACGCTGGAAGACGTGACCGCCACAGTAACGAGCGATAAAAGCAGTGTGACGGTGGGCGACTTCGGCTCGGCTGTCATCAAAAGCGGCGACTATCAGGGACTGTACGTAGGTGCAAAAAGTCAAGTCACACTGGAAGGCGGTACGTTCCGCCCCTACATGGATAACATAACAAACGAGAATGTCAAAAGCATTTTCTGGAAGGTGAACGAGACCACCGACGCCACCAGCCGCGACTGCATGGAACTTCTGGGAGATGGCTGTGTCTATGTAGATGAGAACAGAACACAGGTGCGCACCGGCGGCGGCTTCAACACGGTCGTGACCGTTCAGCAGGGTACGGCCATAGATGCGCCGGTTGCAAAGATCGGAAATGTGGAATACGCTTCTCTGTCGAAGGCGATCAATGCTGTTCAGAACGGTGGAACCATCACGCTGCTGGATGATCTGGATTTGGGCAGCGGCGCGGTGCTGCAGGTTGGTTCTTCCAAAAAGGACTTCACCATTGATCTGGACAACCATACCCTGAGTGCCGACGGCGACTGCCTGATCATGCTGCACAACGGAAGCCAGCTGACGCTGAAAAATGGAACGCTGGATGGCAGCAGATGCACGAGCTATGAGGGTGTTCTTTACATCTCCTCCAATAGCGGCCCGAAGCTGACACTGGAAAATGTGACCGCAAAGAGCGGATCTGTAGCGGATTTCTTGTATGATCAACGGTCTGTCTTGCTGGCATATGTGACCTATGGCACGGTGGTGTTTGACGGCGGCACGTACACCGGCGGTGTGCTGTTAAAAACAGATGGCAACGCCGTGCTGAAAAGCGGCACGTTCCGGAAGGGCACTAACAACTACAGCATCAAAACAGAGGATAGCGGCAAGCATCTTTCCGACTATCTGGACGAAAGCCTGTTCTGGAATGGTGACACAGTGCTCGATCTGAGCAGCGAGACCCAAACGGCAGACGAAGTGACCGTGCGCCCGTGCGAGCACAACTGGGAAAACGGCAAGTGTACCGTCTGCCAGAAGGTCTGCGATCACGGCTCGGCGGATGGAAAATCCATGACGGAGGATCCCTGCCACACCTGTGGGATGAAAGCCGCAGCACAGGTCGATATCACCGGTTCGGACGCAAAGTATTTCCCGAGCTTCACCGATGCGCTCGTTTACGCGACCAAAAACAACGGCTGCACACTGAAGCTGCTGGCGGACGTGACCGGAACTACGGTGATGATCAACAATCCGTTCCTCTTCGATCTGAACGGTCACAACGTCGATGCGCTGAGCGTGGACGCCAGAGCGACGATCAAGGACTCCGGTACGACGAAGGGCAGAATTGGTAAGGTGACGGTTTCCAATGAAAAGGTGACCGATCTGACCCTCGGCGACCTGCTGGAGGAGGGCTATGCCTTCAAGTACGAAACCGGTTATTGGGCGGATGACAGCCACAAGGAAACAATAAGTGGGCTTAAAGTCACCGTGGAGAAAGCGCCCATCCAGAGTGTCAAGATATACGCGAAGGATAAGAATCATAAAGAAGTCCCGACGACCATGGCATATGGCACGACGGGAGAGGTAACGCTGGTCTCAAGCTGCCGAATGGGCGAAACGAGCGGAGCGGACCTTAGCTATTTGTGGTATAAGCTCGAGGGGGCTGCGGCGACAGCACCGCTGGAAGGGGCAACTGGCGCAAATTACACACTGCCCGACAATCTCGCCGCGGGAACGCACACCTATCTCCTCATCTGCACCAGCGGCGGCTATTCCAAGAGCGCGGAGATCACCATCACCGTTACGCCGGTCAGCCTTGAGGGCGCGGAGGTAACAGCCGAGAACCCGACCTATAACGGTCAAAAACAATTCCCGGCGGTCACGGTCAAGCTCGACGAAAATACAACGTTGACCAAAGGCACAGACTTCTACGTGGATGCCACGATGCAGGCCAACGCGGGCAGCTATACGCTGACTGTCAATGGCAACGGCAACTACTCTGGCAAGATTGAAAACGTGGAATGGAAGATCGAGCCGATGAAGATCGACAGCGTCATGGTTTCCTCTGCCATTTCCAAAGTCTATGACGGCACGGCGGAAATTAACATGAGCGCAAACGAATGGGCAACGGCTCTGAAATTCAAAACGCTTTCTGCTTCTGGCGTCGTCGATGTTCCGAGTGAAGCCTACACCATTTCGGATGCGTACTTTGTTAAGAAGAGTGGTGAAGAAACCATCTATTCGCCGGATGCCGGTGAGAAGTATGGGATCACCTTCAAAATAACACTCAACGACGACAACTATGTGCTTCAGACCTATGGTGAGGACACTCCTTCAACATCGAAGGTAATCACACAATCCGGCGGCGCGACCTTTACCATCAAGCAAGCCACTGTGACCTCACCGGGTGAGATCACGCAGCTTGTTTTCAACGATCTGGCAAAGACCTACACGATCGATCTGGCCAAGCTCCTGCCGAAGCTGTCTGAGGGCTGCGAGTATGGCGATATCCAGTATCAAGGGTGTGATTACCATTTTACGGATAGCACCTACCTCGACAGCAACAACGGTATGTCCGTGTCAGAGGAAGGCATTCTGACTCTGCCCACTGTGTCTGCGCACACCTCAGATGTTAACACACAAATCGGCACGATAACCGTCCCGGTTGTGACCACGAACTATCAGAATTTCGAGTTTACCATCAAGGTCTACATTAGCGCAAGGATTCCCCCCAATGCATCGGGCGTCACCGTCAGCGCGTCGGATATCACCTACGGCCAGATGCTGAACGAAAGTAAGCTTACGGCCACCGGCACGATGAAACACCCCGGCACCGGAGAAGAGGTCAAGGGCACGTTCGCGTGGACGAACCCTGAAGCCAAACCCGGCGCAGCTGGCGACTATACGGCTTCGTGGACGTTCACCCCGGCTGCGGGCTACGAGGAATACGCCCCCGCGACCGGAACTGTGACCATCAAGGTGAACAAGGCTACCCCCACCTTCACCGCTCCCACGGCGCAGGAAAATCTGACCTATACCGGACAGGAGCAGGCGCTGATTACTGCGGGCATGACGGACCATGGCACCATGCTGTACAGCCTGACCGAGAACGGCACATACAGCCAGGACATCCCTACCGGCACCGATGCCGGAGCATATACCGTGTGGTATCGGGTGATTGGCGATGCAAACCACAACGATACCGCACCCGCCAGCGTGGCGGTCAGCATTGGGAAGAAGCCGCTGACGATCACCGGGGTAACGGTTGCGCCCAAGCCTTATGATGGCACGACAAACGCGGACATCTCCAGCGTGACCTTCGACAACGTGACCTTGAACCGAGGCACAGACTACACCGTCACCGCCAGCTTTGACGATGCCGGTGTGGGCAACGGCAAGAACGTCACTGCCACAGTGACCTTGACGGAGCAGACCGCGAAGAATTACGCCCTGGAGCAGAGCAGCTTCCCTACCACTGGCAGCATCACCAAGGCCGCTGCGCCTGACTTCACCAAGGAAACCGCGCTGACCATTGTAAACGGCCACGAAAAGACCTACACTGTGACGCTCCCAGCCCTGCCCACGCTGGAAACTCCCAAAGCGTACGGTGCGCTCACCTATGAGATCGGCGAAATCAAACTAAATGACGGCTACTACACCAGCGGCGCGAAGGTGGAAAATGGCGAGCTGACCCTGCCCATTCAGAAAAACGACGTGGAAACCACCGGCTCTGTGGGCACAGTGACCGTGGTAATCAAGAGCATAAACTATAAGGACTTCACTCTGACTGTCAAGGTCAGCGCGGTGAACCAAATCAAACCCGTGCCGGACGGCACAATCACCGCAACGCCGATTACCTACGGCAACGAGCTGAGCGCGAGCACCATCACAGGCACGATGCAAGACCCCGTCACTGGTGTAGCGGTCAACGGCACGTTTACATGGGACACACCTGCCGTGAAACTCAACGCGGGTAGCCATAATGCCAAGTGGACATTCACCCCCGATAAGTCCTACGGTGGAAAATACACGACGAACACCGGCACTGCAACCGTTACGGTCAACCCCAAGGCGGTTACGGTTTCGGGTATCACCGCAAACGACAAAGTCTATGACGGCACGACCAATGCTGGGCTGGATTACAGCGCGGTGACCCTTGGCGGTGTTCTGGAAAATGACACCTTAACCGTTACTGCCACAGGTACAATGGAAAGCGCTGATGTCGGTGAGAAGAAAGTCACGATTTCCAATTTGACGCTGGGCGGCGATTCTGCCGCCAACTATGTGCTGGCTGAAAGCGGAAATCAGACCGAAACCACTGCAACCATCACCGCCAAGGAAGTCACTGCTACCATTACCCCGAACGGCGGCACTTACGGCAGTGTCACTGCCGCCGCTGCCGAACTTTCCGGCGCTGTGGACGGGGAAAACGTTCCTGTAACGCTTACCTACACCGGCAACGGATACAATGACACAGCCGTTCCCGTTAATGCAGGCAGCTACACAGTTACAGCCTCGATTGCCAACAGCAATTACACGCTTACCGGAAATACGACAGCCGACTTTGTGATTACCCCGAAGGCTGTTACCGTTTCCGGCATTACGGCAAACGACAAAGTCTATGACGGCACGACCAATGCTGTGCTGGATTACAGCAATGCCCAGTTTGACGGTATTCTGGAAAACGACAAGCTGACCGTTGCGGCTAAGGGTATGTTTGAAAAGGCTGAGGCAGGCAAGCAGAATGTTGCCATCTCCGATTTGACGCTGGGCGGCGATTCTGCCGCCAACTATGTGCTGGCTGAAAGCGGAAATCAGACCGAAACCACTGCAACCATCACCGCCAAGGAAGTCACCGTCACTCCGGACAACAAGTCCAAGGTATATGAGGAAAAAGACCCCAAACTGACTTACATAGTCAGTGGTGTACTGAGTGGTGAAACGCTGAAAGGTATCACGCTGGCGCGTGCTGAGGGCGAGAATGCCGGCGAATATGACATCACCGCCACCGCCGATGCAGGCGCAAACCCGAACTACGAGGTCACGTTTGCCGAGGGCAAATTCACCATCAATCCCAAGTCTATTGACGGCGCAACCGTCAAGCTGGGCAAGGCGCTTACTGCCAACGGCGCGGAACAGACCCAAACGGTCGAGAAAGTCCTGCTGAACGACAAAGAACTCCCCGCAGATTCCTACACCGTGGCGGGCAACACCGCCACCGACCCCGGCAGCCACACACTGACCATCACCGCCAAGGGCAACTATACCGGCGCTGTTGAACAGACCTACGTGATTGTCCCCGCCAAGGCGGAGGATGCCCCCGACAAGGAGATTACGATCGGCAACGGCAAGGTGAAAGTGGATATTAAGTTTGAGGGCACTGTACCGCCCGCCACCCTGCTGACCGACAAAGCTGAATTGCTTGCCATGCTGGTGGACAGCGGCGACATTACCGCCGATGAACTGGCACAGATTGCCGACGGCGCAATCATGGACATTGTGCTGACCGTGAAAGAGGCCAATGTTTCCGCTGAAATCAAAACGGCGATGGCACAGGCCGCCAAGGGCTGCACTATCGGGCAGTATCTTGACATCAGTCTGTTCAAGTACATGACGGTAAACGGCAACCAACAGGCCGGTGTTGCCCTGCACACGACCAAGGATGCATTGACGATTTCCGTTGTGGTGCCGGACGCGCTTATCCATACGGACAGTGCGGTCAACCGCACTTACTGCATTGTGCGCCGCCATGACGGTGCAATTACTGTGCTGGATGCCGCGTTTGACGCAGCCAGCAAGACGCTGACCTTTAAGACCGACCGCTTCTCCGACTACGCGATCGCCTATAAGGACACCGCCGTGCCGGGCATCGGCAGCAATCCGGGCAGCAACAACAGTTCAAACGACAGCGAAACCAAGAAGAACGAAGTTGCTGCTCCCACACCGGCCCCCACCCCGGCAAGCACTTCAAAGCCGTCCACCATAACGGCAATGCCGCAAACGGGCGATACCTCCAACCCCACGCTGTACGTCGTGCTTCTGGTGGCATCCCTGCTCGGACTTGCAGTTGTATTTGTCTGCAAGAAAAGAAACGATAAGTAATCGGTTATAAAGACAATTACAGATTGTTTTTGGCCCGACAGCCACAACGGCTGTCGGGCCTTTTTTGCGTTCGCTTAATGTAAGATGCGTTGCCGTAATTCTTACCCGACCCGCGCGCCTCCGAATTTTGAGGTCTATTCAATGAAACCCAAAATTCAGGAGGTTTACGATGGCAAAGAAAAATAAGCTATGGTTTAGTGGTGAGGACGCGCAACTGGCTGCACGCTTTACAAAGTTCATGACCAAGGTGTTGTATGCCCGGCGCGCTTCTTACATTCGTGCACTGATGGTTAAGGCAAAGCATGAGATTTCCATTGAGGAATGCCGTGACGAGGTAGACACAGTGTATAGACGCCTGATGAACCCGATTGAGGAAAGCGTCGAGTCCAAGCTGATGTGGGAAGGGATCAAAAAGTATCTGCACAAGCTGACGCAGAAAGAGTGCGAGGTTATGATCTCTTTATGACGCAAACTGCCGTTACCGCAGGGGAAGCGGTAACGGCAGGGCAGGTTATTGGGTATGTAGGCAACACCGGCGACAGCACCGGCAACCATCTGCATTTTGAGGTTATGCAGAATGGTGTGCGTGTGAATCCTATGGATATGATTTCCGTGCGCTGATATAGGCCGGTACCAATTTTTTTACTTGCGATTGTCTTTCCTGTGCAGTACAAAAATTGCCGCCAGTGCGGAGCCGCTGACAATCAGCAACGCAAACCACAATGCAGGGTTGGCAGTGTCACCGGTGCTCGGAATCGGGGAAACAGGCTGCACCGTCGGCTGGGGCTGTGCCGTGGGCTGCGGTGTCACAGTAGGCTGCGGAGTTGCCGTTTCAGCCGGCTTTGCCTTGACGGTGAACTTAGCCGTAGCCGTACCGCTTTTGGAAACAATCGAAAGCGTATGCTCACCCACGGAAAGCGTGGCAACAAAATCACGGTTCAGCGTGATTATCGTGCTGCCCTCCTTCTTCGTATAGTTCTTTTCGTCCAGCGTAGTGCCATCAAGCTCTACACGAAGGAAATCGGCGAAGGATGCGTCAGAAGTGAAAGACAGCTCCTTTTTCTCGCCCTGTGTGACCGTTGCACCATCACCGGCCGTGATTTTCGGGGGCAGCTTTGCCGTTACGGTTTGAGCCTTGGTGATTTCCTGTGTTGCTTTGGCGTCCTTGTAATACTTGTTGCAGCCGTCGCAGTACCAGTATTCGATATTACCCTCAGAAGTCTTTGTTGCCGCCTTTGCATCTATATGCTTGAGGTTGGCGTGGTTGTTCGGGTCAAGCTTTCCGTAGCTCTCGCCGCAGACCTCGCACTTTGCCTTATCCTTGCAGGTAGCCGTGCCGCCGGTGTGCTCGTTTTGAATGGTAACCTTCTTTTCGGCAGAGAACGCAAAGCCGTCAGCGGTCTTTGCACTCACAATCAGCTTAAAGCTGTTTTCTTCGCCGGATATGTGGATGCTTTTATGATACCGCTGTACAAACCATTCTCAACGGTCGGCGTAAGAGGACCACCGCCAAGTCCGATAAACTCATACCCATAGGCTGCATCCGTCGCTCCTTCCGGCAAAGTAAAGTTGAATTTGTAATCCTGCGTCCGGCAAACCTTGTCGGCACCGCTGATGTTAATGGTCGGAATATCCTTTTTCGCAGTTTCGTGATTGCAGAATTTGCACTTCTGCCAATACTGTCCGTTTCCGCTCTGCCACTCGTAGGTATGGCCGTTATTTACGGTCACGGTAACCCTTGTCTCGTTGCCTGCCTTGTCGGTCACAACAATCGTCTGCTTGCCGCTTGCGTGGGAAAGAACAAGTTGACCGTTTTCATCAAGGCTGACTTCCGTGTCGTTCACCTTCACGGTGCTGATATATTTTTCGGTAACCGTCACCGTCTGTGCTGCGCAATAGGTTTTGCCGGCTTCAATGCCGGAGATAACGGGGACTGTTGCGTCCAGCACGATGCCGTTTGTGTTAATGTAGGCAAAGTTTCCGCTGGTATCGGTCAGTTTTGCATAAATAACATACTCGTTATCGGGATTGATACTGAACGGTGCGGAATATGCCGTGAAAGTCATGCCCGCAAGTTCCGATTCGGTAAGCGCCTTATCGCTCAGCAGGTATTCGATCTTAACCGCTTTGCCGCTGTTGTCCGCGGCGGTAACGGTTACCGTCTGCGTATCCTTAAAGAACAAACGGAAGGTGATGGTGTTGAGGAAAGACTTCCAGCCGTTTTCGGCAATCTTGATTTCGCCTGTAGGCACTGCAATATCACGCCACTGAGCCGTGATCGTCAAATCCTCGGCGGGCATGGTCGCGGGAATCGCTTTATCCCAGCCGATAAAGGTGTAGCCTTCTCTTGTCGGGTCGGCAGGGGCGGTGATTGCCGTGCCGTAGTCCTGTGTGATGGGTGCAATTTCGCTGCCGCCGTTGGAGTCAAAGGTAATTGTGTATTGATTTACCTTCCACTTTGCCGTGATAGTCATATTTTCGGCAGGCATGGTCGCGGGAATCGCCTTATCCCAGCCGATGAAGGTGTAGCCTTCTCTTGTCGGGCTGGCGGGAGCGGTAATTGCCGTGCCGTAATCCTGTGTAATGGGTGTAATCTCACTTCCACCGTTTGTATCAAAGGTGATGGTGTATTGATTTACCTTCCACTTCGCCGTGACAGTCATATTTTCGGCAGGCATGGTCGCGGGAATATCCCTGTCCCAACCTGTAAAGGTGTAGCCCTCTCTTGTCGGGTCGGCAGGGGCGGCAATCGCTGTGCCGTAGTCCTGTGTGATGGTAATATCCGCTTCGCCGTTTTCGGGCTTGACTGTGACGGTATATTGATTGATTTCCCACTTCGCCCAATATTCCTTGTTGCCCGTTTCGGTGTTGCTGATTGCCGTAACAGGAGAGCTGGTCAGATTTTCGTTGTCATACCAGCCCTTGAAGGTGTACCCGGTGCGCGTCACATCTGTCGGGAGTGTTGCGCCCACGCCGTAGGTGTAGGAGGTGACATTGCCGTTGTTGATCGTTCCGCCGTTCGTATTCAGGGTTACGGCATAGGTCGGGGCTGTCCACTGCACCGTCAGTTCCGTCACATCAGCAGGAACACTGGCACCGGGGGCGTAGGAATTGCCATTGCTGTCAAGCCACATAAAGTAACTGCCTGTATCTCCGGCCGGGCGGGTCAAACCGCCGGACGCGGGCGCGGTAAACTCGCTGCCGGTTTTCACGATGATGTGAATAGCATCGGAGCTGCCGCCCAGCGTGCCGCCGCCAAGGTCAAGGGTAACGACCTTCAGTCCGCCAGAGCCCAGTGTGTCAGGGTTCGGGACTTCAAGGACGGGGCGGAAGCCGAAGGTCAGGTAAGAGGTATTGTAGCTGGTCCAGAAACGGGCCGAACGCTTCCACCCGCGAACCGCACGGAACAACGCCGAAATTCTTATAGTAGTATCTTGTCCACACGAAAGCATCTTCCCCCAGTTTTTGATATATCCGTCGTCCTTATCCAGTATCTTATCCCATTCGTTGCTTTTGGGCGTGCCGCGTTCTGAATCACCTGAGCCTGTATAACTACTTCCCACAGACGGTGCGCGCAGGGTATAGTCCACGCCGCCGCTGGCATAATTTTTGCCGAAAATCAGACTCGCAGTATCTAAGTCATTCCAGCTTACCGTATGCGTTACGACATAGTCCGCCACAAACAGACTGTGGGCGTATTTGTTCTGCTGTGCATATTCCTCGGTGGTCGCCATCTCCGATGTGAGCTTGTAGGCGTCCACCGTCCCTGCGTAGGTAAAGGGCACATAATGCATTGTTTTGTCCGGCAAAGCGTCATTCACCGTTCCGGGTACGTTCTCGCCGGAGAGGTCAAAATAATATCTGCCGCCGGGGGTGAGGGAAAACTGTTCTGATAAAGCAAACTGCGCCGTGAGATTGGTAACGTCCGCCGGAACACTGTCGCCGGGCGCGTAGAGCTTGCCGTTGCTGCCAAGCCACATGAAGTAGCTGCCTGTATTTCCGTCCGGGCGGGTCAGACCATCGGACGCAGGCGCGGTAAACTCGCTGCCGGTTTTCACGATGATTTGAATATCCTCGGAGCTATTACCCAGCGTGCCGCCGCCAAGGTCAAGGGTAACGACCTTCAGTCCGCCAGAACCCAGTGTGTCAGAGTTCAGGACTTCAAGGACAGGGCGGAAACCGACGATCGGGTAGGAGTACGTAGCATCGTTGTTGCTCCAGATGCGGGCCGAATTGTAC
>ERZ894251.142-NODE-142-length-57386-cov-14.120162_pt1 | contig 57386 bp, 45 predicted proteins | sample MGYA00380301_ERZ894251 | MGnify/ENA primary metagenome ERZ894251 (study PRJEB32331, sample SAMN06328418) | human gut metagenome | biome: human gut microbiome; feature: stool | host: Homo sapiens | collected 2014-02-13 ... | reverse complement strand
GTATAATAAAAAATATAAGATTGGAATTAAGTGGTACACATTAATGCAAATACAAATTAAGTATTGACTTTTATTGAAACATAATTATTAATGCAACATTAGGCCATGATTAATTATGTTAATATTAGTCAGATTTTGGCTGAAATATTGATGATTTACGGTTATCCATCGTTAAAATTTTGATTGTAAGGGATATTTTGTTGAAAATACAGGATAAGTTCATTTGAAGAAGGTAGAATTGAAAGGAACACAAAAATGATTGTATCTGAATTGAAAATATATAACTTTCGTCGTTTCAAGTCGATTGAAGGTAAGCCGGGGCTGCATGTATCCTTTCATAAGGGACTCAATGCACTCATAGGCGAAAATGATTCTGGAAAAACTGCAGTAATTGATGCAATAAAAATGGTTCTGCTTACTCAAAGCAATGAGTATATCAGGGTATCAGAAGAAGATTTTTTTTCTGAAAATGGGATGCCTGTATCTGAATTTAAAATAGATCTAATTCTTTCGGAATTTAGTGCAGATGAAGCCAAAAACTTTGTTGAATACTTAATGTTTGAAAATAATAATGGAGAAATGTTTTATTTCCTACCGCTTCATTTTCGTGCATGGAAAGAAAAAAATCGAATTTATACAGAACTGCGTGCTGGTGAAGTAAATGATGGTGTAACACTTGATGGTAAAGCAAGAGAACTCTTGAAATGTGTGTATTTACGTCCACTTAGGGATGCGGAACGTGAAATGAGTTCGGGCAGAAATTCGAGAATATCACAAATTTTATTTAATCATCCTGTGTTTAAGGATAATACTGATCATCGCTTGAAAGAAATTTTGATTAAAGCTAATAATGAGATTGAGAAATACTTCACTGAAGAAGATGGCAAGGTAATTCTCACTGGTATTCGTGATGCATTAACTGAATTCAATGAAAACAATATCTCAAATGAAGCAAAGCTAAAGACATCAGATATACAGCTTAAATCTATATTAGAAAGTTTATCTTTATCTGTTTCAGAAATACATCCGGGACTCGGAGAATTGAATCTGCTTTTCATTGCAGCAGAACTTTTGCTTTTACAGCACGACGATAATGGTGGATTACACCTTGCATTAATTGAAGAATTAGAAGCACATCTTCATCCTCAAGCACAGCTGAGATTAATACAGTACCTGCAAAAAGAATATCAAAGTGCTGGAGTTCAGATTATCATCTCGACACACAGTACTATACTTGCCAGCAAAATCAATCTGAAAAATTTTATTCTGATTAAAAGTGGGAATGGATTTGATTTGGATGAGGGTAAAACGGGGTTAGAGAAAGGTGACTATCTTTTCCTGCAACGATTTTTAGATGCGACAAAAGCAAATCTTTTCTTTGCAAAAGGTGTTATTATGGTGGAAGGTGATGCAGAAAATCTGTTAATTCCTGTGATTGCCGAAATTATTGGCTATCCACTTGAACGATATGGCGTTTCCATTGTTAATGTTGGCAGTATTGCATTTTTACGATATAGCAGGATATTTATGCGAAAAGATGGAAGAACTATGGGAATTCCGGTAGCAGTTCTCACTGACTGTGATGAAAAACCAAAGTATGATGAAAATGGTGTATTTAAATTATGTAAAGAGAAAATGGCGGAAGCGGTAGAAAAAAAGGAAAAATACTATACAGAAGGTACGGTAAAAAGCTTTATTTCTCCTCAATGGACATTTGAGTACTGCTTGGCACAAAGTTGTTTAAGGGATGACTTTCATAAGGCTGTTCATTATGGCAAAAAGATCAAAAATAGTGATAAGTATGCATTAACCGATGAAAAGATAGCTGATGCTGACAAGACGGTCTCTGATGAAAGGAGTTCATGGGGAGATTTGACAGAAGAGGAGATTGCATATAAGATATATAGCTTGATGCTTGATAACAAAGGAAAGAGCGGATTGAAAGGTATTGTTGCTCAGTGTTTGGCATCTATTTTAAAATGGAAAATAGCGGTTGTTCCAGATGGAATGACACAAGCTAAGATGTTTGAAATGGGACTCTATCAATGGAAAGTGGACGAAAAAAAGAAACAGAAACTAAAGGAAGTAATTGAAACAGATCCATATCTCAAATACATTGTGGATGCCATAAAGTATGCAGTTGGAGTAAACTAAAATCAGCGAGGTGAACTAAAATGTTAGATTGGAACATCACTGATAATGAAATTGAAGTAGTTGAAAAGCTATTGCTGCCTGAAAACTGTCATTTTGCTGATGACGCCAAGGAAGTTATACGACACTGGAAATCAACTGATATTTCTGCATGCCCGGGAAGTGGAAAGACAACGGTTCTTCTTGCAAAATTAAAATTGATTGCAGATCGTATGCCATTGGAAAATGGAACTGGTATCTGTGTGCTATCACATACCAATGTTGCTGTTAATGAAATTAGGTTGAAATTGACAGAGTATGCCGATAAAATTACAAGTTATCCCAATTTTGTTGGGACAATTCAATCTTTCATAGATAAGTTCATCACTTTCCCCTACCTGAAATCTATTACTGAACAACCGATACAGGTTGTTGATGATATCACGTATGCAAACCACTTGTACAGATTGATACACACAAATACAACGATATATGGAAAACTATTTTATTTTATAAAGATGAGATTTGATAAAAGTGGATCGCAATATAAAGATATCTTTGATTACATCAAGGACTTATATCTGGTGAATGGTGATCTTTATCGAATAGGTGAATACAAGAGTTTAGCAAGTTCAAAAAGTGATTCTGCTATTCAATATAAAAAGGCAAAAGAAGAATTACTTTTGTCGCATGGGATTTTGACATATAAAGATGCTTATCAATATGGAATGCTTGCTTTGTTTCAAAGAAAAGATTTGCCTTCACTATTGTGTAAGCGATTTAGTTATGTATTTATAGATGAATTTCAAGATTGCAGTCAAATGCAAAGAGAAGTTCTGTCCTGTATTTTTGATAAAACAAAGTGTTGCGTTTTTAAAATTGGCGATCCGGATCAAGCGATATATGTTGGGGATAAAGATAATCCGGTAGATTGGAAACCATCTGAAAATGCGTTGCATATTGCATCATCAAATCGTTATTCTCAAGAGATTGCAAATGTATTATCGCCATTGAAATCTGGTAAGCATGATATATGCTCACTTAGAGGTGAGATAGGAGTTACCCCTACATTGATAATTTATGATGACAATACACGAAACTACGTGATTGATGCGTTTGTATTTTTGCTTAATAAGTATGGGCTTACTGATCCCAATGGAATATATAAGGCAATTGGGTGGATAAAAAAAGAATCATCTAAAGGTATAAAGATCGGTGATTATTGGAAGGATTACAATGCAACTGATAAGTTGCAGTCAGAAAATAGTTATTGGGGAATGATTGAGTCTATCTGTGAGGTGTTGCAACAAGGAAAACTTTACAAATCGGAGAGTATTATCAGAAAATTGATGTGTATGATTGTAAACTACCTTGGTTGTAAGGATTCAGATGGGCATTCTTTTACATATTCATCAATAAAGAAAATACTTGATGGCAAGTATCATAATATATATCATGAAAAAATATTGGCCATGGCTTGCTTGGCCGAATATGTGTTAGAGGAAGTAAACAGAATAATAAGAGAAATGGTCAATGATATTTTTGGAAGAGATGATATATTTGAACGACTCCCGAAGTACTTTATGGGAGAAAGTGTTAAGAACAAATCCAAAATATCAAATAATATCTGTATTTTTAACGGAAGAAAAATTCAATTTAGTACAGTACATAAGGTGAAGGGAGAAACACATGATGCTACACTTTATTTAGAAACAGAAACTAAAGGATCATCAGATTTGAGAAGAGTCCTACCATACTTAAAAGGAACTAAGCCTGGAACTAGTCAAATATATAATTACAGCAGAAAGTGCGTGTATGTGGGGTTTAGCAGACCCAAAAAACTTTTGTGTGTAGCCATGCATGAAAATACATATAATCAAAGCGGAAATGCGTTCAGTTCTTGGGGAATTTTTGATTGTAAAAATGAGATAGCAAGCATTACTATATATCTGGACAAAACAAATCGCTGACGTTTTGAACCCCCATATTCCAAATATTATTCAATATATACACTGCGTTTTGGGCAAATTCTTTTTCTGCCTGGCATGGTGTTTTATATTTGCCGCTAAAAAGCATAAATACGCTTATATCTATAAAATTTGTCAAAAACCGTTGCTGTTTCTTGTATTATATTGTATAATATTGGCGTATCAAAAAATTATTTTATTGATGAGGTTAGTGATTAAAATCTATGAATACCAAATTTAATTTGTCAGCTGAACAAAGGCTGTTTATCTCAAGAGCAAAAGACAGAAAAAACATTCTCGTCGACGCTTGTATCGGCAGTGGAAAAACGACTGCTATACAATACCTTTGTAATGAACTTCCCGCAACTCTTAAAATCCTTTATCTTCATATAATAAATTATTGAAATTAGATGCTAAAGCTAAAATCAGAAACTCAAATACAACTGTAACAAATTATCATGGTTTTGCTTTTATGTCATTGAAAAAGATAGGTGTAAAAGCAGGAATATCCGATTTGATTCAGTGTTTTAACAAAGAAAGACCAAAATTAGAACATTATGATATTCTTATAATTGATGAATATCAGGATATTGAGTTGGAACTAGCCGAAATGCTTGAATATATAAAATCCACAAATTCAAAAATTCAGATTATCGCTGTCGGAGATATGGAGCAGAAAATATATGATAAAACAACCTTGGATGTTCCTGTATTTATGAAACAATTTCTCGGAGATCACATAAATCTGCAATTTACTAGTTGTTTTAGACTTTCGACTGATTTAGCATCTATGCTCGGACGAGTCTGGCAAAAGAAAATTATCGGTGTAAACGAAAATTGCATAGTTGAAAAAATGACGGTAGAAGCTGTTGTGAATTTTTTGACGGAACAGAATCCGGAGGACATTCTTTGCTTGGGCGCAAGGTGGGGTGATTTATCGGATACTTTAAATCTTTTAGAAGAGAAGTGCCCTGCAAAATTCAATAAAAAGACTGTTTACGCAAGTATATCTGACAGAGATGCTACAGGAGCGACGCAGCCAAAGCCTACATCGGCTATATTCACCACTTTTGATAGCAGTAAAGGACTTGAACGTAAGATTTGCGTTGTTTTTGATTTTACCGAAAGCTACTGGCAATCAAGAATTTTAAAGCCTCAGCAGTCGTATAAAATATTAAGGAATATTTTTTGCGTAGCGGCAAGTCGCGGAAAAGAACGGATAATTTTTGTAAGCAGCGAAGAGGCCTTGCTTTCAGAGAAAACGTTGTCAACAGATGTTCAGACAAGTTATAAGTTTCAAGATGTTGATATTTCCGGAATGTTTGATTTCAAATATAAAGAGGATATTGAAGAATGTTATTCATTGCTTCAAGTTAGATCGCTTACCAAACCTGAAAATTTGTCAGAAATTGATATAAGCGATAAAGATGATCTTATAGATCTTTCACCTTGTATAGGAATATACCAAGAAGCTGTGTTTTTCAGTGGATATGAAATTGATAAAAGTATAGAATTTTTTATTGATATCAATAGTGATAAAAAATTTATTTATTCTGAAAATGACCGTAATTTGATACTTGATAAAAAGATTTTATTTCTTGTTTCAATGGAGACAAAGCAAAATCGCTATAGAGTACAAGTCGACACGCCTTTTGTAAGTGAAAGTGAACGCAGGCAGATTATTGATAGATTAGGTAGTTTGTTCAGTAAAGACGAGACTGTTCAAATTCCATGTACAATCGATTTTTCAGATACAAAACAAGGTGATTGTGCATTCGCTGCACGTGGTTTTGCAGATGTAATTAAAAATGATATAGTTTACGAATTAAAATTTGTATCTGAACTTAATCATGAGCATTTTTTACAGTGTGCATCGTATGTTGTAGCTTTGGGACTTGAAAAGGGAATACTTTGGAATACAAAAAATAATGCTTGTTTTGAAATACAAATACCTAACAGAAATAAATATTTGGATGCTGTTACTAAAGCAATTACTAAAGGATATTTAAAGAAATACTATAAGCCAAAAAAATCTAATCTCACACCCCACTAAAACCCTGTCATCTATTTTGTCAAAGCTTTACATATTGCACTGACAAAATAGATGAAAGTGCCTTAAAGTCCGTAGCTACGGGCTTTTTTGATATCCAAATGACGAAAAAAAGAAGTTAAAAATTAAAGATGAAATAAGTGGTAAAATACCGACTGACAGGATTTGAATTTTGAAATCATGAGATATCAAAGCAAATAATATAAATAAAGAATAGATAAATAAAAGAAAAAACCTTTGTCCGCTTTTTTAATATAGAAAATAAGTATACAAAATTTCAAAGACCGTTTTGTCTGATAACATGAAAGTGACGTTAAACAAAGCGGTCTTTTTTATGCACTGACGGAGGCGACAACAAAAGGCGTATCAGAAACAGCATATAAATATAAGGAGGAAATCAAGTCGGATTTGTAAATAACGCAGTTCAATACTTTCAGCATACGATAGCGATTACACAGCCGAGGTCAATTACGATTTTCATACGGCGAAGTAAATCGCCGTCCTTTACTTTTTCGGAGATGTGTGGTAAAATGAAAAAGAAAACTGGAATTTGGAGGGGACTATGATGATTGATGAAACGATTATGAAATATCTTGAAGAAGATGTTTGTGATATAAGAGGTTTTGACCGTTCAACGCTTATTTCAGCCGATGAAGGAAAATTCGTACTTAAGGTTGTTCCCGGTGAGGATTGCTCCAACAATGTCGGTACCATTCACGGCGGATTTTTGCTTGCGGCAGCAGATATTGCCGCAAGCGGCGCTTGCGATACATACGGCAGAGAATGTTCTTCCGTTAATTTTTCTGCAAATTTTCTGCGCCCTTGCTTTGCAACAGATGAGTATTTAATGGTTACGGGTAAAGTTTTGAAATATGGAAAGAAAATAGCGGTAGTTGAAGTTGAAATAGTTCGCCCTGATGGAAAACTTGCCTTTAAAGGAACAAGCACATTAGCTGTTTTTGATTCCCTAATAACAGAAGAAAAGTTAAGAAATAAATAGAGCTTAACTTTCAAATAAGAGGTTTATAAGCAGACGGAAGGCGGTAGTTGGTATTTAGAAAAAGTCGCAAATGAGTTTATAGGCATCATAAAGAAACTATTGCCGATTCATATTTAGCAATTATATTTAGGAACAAAAGACGGATAAAGGAAATAATACCTTTATCCGTCTTTTTTATTTAGAACATCATATATAGAAACTCAAATACCGTTTTGTATGGTATCACAAAAGTGATATTGGGCAAAGCGTCTTTTTATGTCAATTTATGACAAAGTAAAAAACGCACGCTTAAACAGTTTCATATGAGATCGGCGCAGAAGTCCAAGACGCTTTGCGACAGAAAAAAGCTCTGTTCAATAAATTAATCTTCTTTATCAAGCAGACGCAGAGACTTTTTATTTCTAAAGTACAGACATACGCCTATTCCTATAAACGCAATAATAAAAAAGAACAGCGCCGCGCCGCTTCCCTTACCTGTACCGAACATATATGTAAGAACGTTTTCATTTTGCTTTGCCATTATCGGCTCACATACGAATTCTACCACAAAGCCTCCAAGGAAATATCCCAAAGGAATGGTAAAAAATTGCAGAGAATTTCTTACGGAATAAATCCTTCCCTGTATATTTTCAGGAATTTTAAGACGCAGAATCGCTTCCATATTGGCGCTCATAAGCGGTATTGTAATCCAGCCGAGAAATCCGCCGATACTCCATATCAATGCGTTGTTTCCCAAAGCGAGCAACAGGTTTTCCGTACTCATTGAAAACAGCAGACAGTTGCAGATCACCCGTACTCTATTTTTAGGAGGCTTTGCAATAGAGGCAAAAATACTGCCGATAAGGGTTGTTATACCGATAACAGTATTGATAATTCCCATTGTTATCTCAGAGCCGCCGTTTCGTGACAAAAGCATTGCGGGAAATGCGGCATTATACATAGAAGCAACAAGATTGATTGCGGCGAGAAATAAAATCAGCGTAAAAACACCCTGCTGATTTTTCAGCCATATCACGCCGCTTTTTACCGAGCGGATAAAGTTATCGCGTTCTTCCGACCGTTTGTTATCCTCGGGAATTTTTATAAATAAAAGCAGAGTCAAAAATGCCGCCGCAAAGGTGATAAGGTCTATGCAGATAACCGCTTCAAGCCCGAAAAAGCCGATAACCGCAGTTGTAATAATCGGCGTAAGAATAGTGTTTGCCGAGTTTGACATATAACGAAGTCCGCCGACTTTTTGGTAATATTTTTCGGGGAGTATTTTTGTTACCGCAACCTCCGAGGCTGGCGACTGAACGGTATTCATCACTCCGCCAACTGCGTTGATAACGTATATGTGCCATATTTCAAGTCGGTTTGAGATAAGAAGGACAAGTACGATAATCGTTGTCAATGCGGTAATACTGTCGCAGACAAGCATTGTAAATTTCTTGTTCCAACTGTCTGACAGCGCGCCGGCGAATACGCTGAAAATCACATAAGGCGCATACGAGCACACCATAAGCGAAGCGGTGGCAAGCGCAGAGCCTTTTTGATTATATGACCAGATTATCAACGCATAAGCCGTCATAGAGCTGCCCAAAGCCGAAAACGACTGAGTCAGCCAAAGGATAAGAAATATTTTCATTTCTTTAAACGTTTTATATAAATTGTTCATTTTTAACCTTACTCCTAACTTGATTTTTATTTATTCAAATCAGTGTGCAAGGCTTCGGAACAGAAATTATTCCGCTCTGTTCAGGTCTGTTCCGTTAAACCCTGCACAGAGCATTGTCAATACATAAAAGCATAGCGTTATCCCTCTTTTTTTACTATTAAAATTATACCATATCCCTTAGAATTGTCAAGGCGTATTAAGACGCGCCCGCCTTTGACAAATGCGCTAATTACACTGCTATAACTAAAATGATTAGTATTAAAGTATAACATTTTCTCTTTTTATTTGTGTAATGGTTTGAACTGCGTTTTTAAATAACAGAAAAAATCGAATAAAGATTTAATTATGATATTGACATTTGTAAAAATATGGTATATAATATTACCATATTAAGTCAATTATCAGAAAGGGTTTTAATAATGAAAAAAATTTTTAAAAAGTTTATCACTGTTTTGACTGCATTTACTTCTGCTGTTTCATTATGCGGTCTCAGTCATACGAGCGCTTACTATTCAGGACAAAAGCACACATGGCGTATCTATGAAAAGGTTGCTACTCTGGATATGACATGGTATACCAGCACAGTAAGAAATATAAATAATTATACATTTGTCTCAAGTGTTCAAGAGGAGCTTATCGTAAACGGTTCTAATTTCTTTTCAAGTTATTCATCGGCGTTAAACGCTTTGTCTACAAACTATAAGGGTAATCCCGATGTTAACGGAGAAGGATATCTATCAATGTCTACATGGCGTACTTCTACATCTGTTACTAATTTTAACGTAAATTATACCTACACAACAAGCAATGGAGCTACAATAACTCCTATATACGTATTAGTAGGAGATTTTAATCAGGACGGTTATGTAAATAATAATGACGCAAGCGCTTTGTCCAGTTATCTTGCCAGCGTTTCTGTAGGCGGCTCTTCATCATCGAAGCCGACTGAAAAAGCGCTTCTTGCGGCCGATGTTAATAATGACGGAAAAGTAAATGCGAGAGACTGCTCTATAATTTCACAATTCAGCGTGGGCAATATCAATAACTTTTAAGGTATAGCTGCAATATCTTTACTTACATACGCCCTGTTTACGCTTCGGTAATTAAAAGGTTTATTATTCAATAGTTGATAAGTAAAATTAATGATTAAAAACTGCCTGATTTTGATTTACCTTAAAAGGTCGGTCACAAAATTCATTAGGCAGATTAAGAAGGCTTGAATCCTGAATTTAAACAGGATTCAGGTCTTTTAGTTATATGACAATAATTCAAAATTATCATCTTTGCTTTTACTGTAGATCCTTACTTTTATCCCAAATGCTGCTTGTAAATCTATTTTAAATAAATTTACATTATATATCATCTGATTTAGCGGTTTGATTGCAAAAGACTACGGAATTCCGTCGGCGTTAAATTGCATTTTTTCCTGAACTGCCTTGTAAAATGGGCATATGTTTTATAACCGGACTGAAAGGCGATTTCAGTTACGGACAAATTAGTTGTGGCAAGCAGCATTTTAGCGTAAGCTATTCTGCTTTCTGTCAGATCTTCAATAAACGTTACTCCAAAGGTTTCTTTATATGAGCGCTGAAATGCAGATTTGCACATGCGAACCTCGTGCGAGGCGCTTTCAACCGTTCTGGATTCGAATGGCTTGCTATATATTTTATTTCTTATAGTAACAAGCATTTCCTGCTTAGAACTTAATATAGCCATACTTTCCTGATTTAAGCGCTCGCTTATTTTATTGAATATCAGCGATATGAAATTAGAAATGCTGTTATCCTTATAAAGGTTACATGAGCCGAATTCATAAGCTATGGATTTGAAGCAGAAATCAAGAAAATAAATATTGTCTATTTTGATCGGCGTAGAGTAGGGAATGTTTAACTTTAAAAATTCCTGTTCCTCTCCGGGCTCAAAAAGAAAATGAATCCAGTTATTTTCAAAGGTCTGCTGAGGAAGACACTTATAATATTGAGGCATACCCTTTGGATATATGAAAACAGAATTTTTCGGTATGATTGTTTCAGCATTATCCAGAATAAAAACCGCGTCAGTTTTTAATAATAAAAGCAGATAATCTCCGCTGCCCTCCGGGCGGTTTATAAAAAAATCGGCGTCATGGCAATGATTGTAGCCGACATTGTTAATAATCATCAAAAATCCCTCCTATGCACAAAATGCGCTATAATTTGTATTATATATCATTGCATTTGGATTGTCAATTATATATAATAAAATTATGAAATTGTGAATGAAAATATCGTTTTAATCAAAAATATTATAATTAAGGAGGAACACTTATGAGAAAAAGAAAACATACTTTAATTAAAATAATTGCCGCTGTTACTTCGGGAATTATTTTAACTGCTTCCATACCCGCATCGGCGGCATGGGCTGAATCAAATAATATCATAACCAATTCAACATTTGATTATAATACCACGGGCTGGGGCACATATAAGGAAAGCGGCGGAAACGCCTCCCTCTCTGTGGATAGTGGACGTCTTGCCTTAAATATTACGTCTTTAGGCACATTAAACTATTCCGTTCAGGTATATTACGACATTGTGCCGCTGTATCAGAACGGAGTTTACCGCCTGAAGTTTGACATATCGTCTACCGTAGACCGTTATGTTGAAGAAATGATTCAGCAAAACGGCGGTACATACAAGGCTTATACTTGGAAAGGGATTAATATAACGTCTGAGCCGCAGACTATAGATTACACTTTTACTATGAATTCGGAAACAGATATTATGTCCAAGCTGGTTTTTAACTGCGGAAATCAAGGAAATGAGCTGCCGGAGCATACTATCTATATCGACAACGTATCATTGGAGCTGATAGACGACAGCGAGGTTGATTATACCGAATTCAAGGCTTACGAGCCGCCAATCGTTATAAATCAGGTAGGCTATAAACCGGATAGCAAGAAAACGGCGGTTTTCCGCGAAGTGACGGATGAAACTGAATTTTCTGTAATTGATTCTGTCACCGGCAAGACGGTTTACACGGGAGAGCTTTATGGTAAAACTGTAAACAGCAGCGCAGATGAAACCGATTATTTCGGAGATTTTACATCGGTAACGGAACCGGGAAGCTATTATATATCGTGCGGAAACTTAGATGATTCCTATACCTTTGAGATTTCAGAAGCGGTTTATGATAATCTGCTGGACGATACCGTCAGAATGCTGTATCTGCAAAGGTGCGGCGCTGAGGTTGAGGAGGGCGTATTCAGTCATCCCGCCTGCCATAATACGGAAGCTGTTATTTACGGGACAAGCGAAAAAATAGACGTTACGGGAGGCTGGCATGACGCCGGAGATTACGGCAGATATGTTGTTCCGGGAGCAAAAGCAGTTGCGGATCTGCTTTTCGCTTATGAGGCTGCTCCTGAACTTTATAGCGACGATATAGGTATTCCCGAAAGCGGAAACGGAATACCCGATATTTTAGACGAAGTCAGATATGAGCTTGAATGGATGCTAAAAATGCAGTCGGAATCAGGCGGAGTTTATCATAAGGTAACATGTCAGAATTTCCCCGGCTATATAATGCCGCAATTTGAAACGAATCAATTAATTGTAACTCCTATTTCCACAACGGCAACGGCAGATTTCTGCGCTTCAATGGCGATGGCATACGAATTTTATTACGATATAGACAGAGCTTTTGCGGAAACATGCATTAACGCTGCCGAAAAGGCATGGGGATATTTAAATGAAAATCCTAATTTGATATTTGAGGATCCTTCAGATATAACCACCGGCGATTACGGGGACAGCTCCGATAAGGACGAACGCTATTGGGCAGCCGCACAGCTTTACCGCGCTACAGGAAACGACGTGTATCTTGAATATATTATGCAAAACGGCGTAAAAACAGGTCAGGACTGGACAACTGTAGGAAATTACGGCAGTTTTGCAATTCTGACTATGAAGGATATTGATAAGAACTCAGAAATATACACAAGGGTTAAGAATTCTGTTATTTCTCAGGCTGATTTATTTTTAAAAACAACTACGTCTACTCCATATGGAGTGGCAATAACTAAATTTAATTGGGGAAGCAATATGACGGTTGCAAATGCCGGCGTTTTACTTGGCGTTGCCTATGACCTGACCAACGACAGCAAATATCTTGACGCGGCGGAATCAAATCTCAATTATCTTTTGGGCAAAAATCCAAACGGAGTATGCTTTGTTACAGGTTATGGAACGGTATCTCCGCAGAATCCGCATCACAGACCGTCGATGGTTGCCGGACAAGCAATGAAAGGAATGCTTGTAGGAGGAGTCAATTCAGCCAAAGAGGACAGCGCCGCAAAGGCTTACCTTTCAAACAGTCCCGCTGCAAAGTGCTATATAGATCATTCCGAAAGCTATTCCACCAATGAAATCACGATTTACTGGAATTCACCCCTAACCTATTTGTTATCATTGACGGAAACGGAAAAAACCGAGATCAAGGGAGATATTAATTCCGACGGTGAAAGAAATACGGCAGATTTGGTTTTGCTGCAGAATTATATTTTGGGAAAATCGGATTTGACTGAAAAACAGACTGAGATCGCCGATATTAATAAGGACGGCTTTATAAATTGCTTTGATATTATAATATTGAAAAGAATGTTGTTAAATCAGTAATAACGGCGTTAAGATTATCTCCTACTGCTTAGACGGAGGGTCAGAAATTTTATATTTTAAATAAAGCGCGGCGGGCAGTATAAAAAATTGTCCGCTGCGTTTTGCAGTCTGCGGGGAACATAACTCCGCTTTCCGTTTTTTCGCTGTTTGAATATCAAAAAAGCCCGAAACCTCGGGCTTTTTTGACCGTTCATCTCTTTTATAACAACAATATGGTGACCCGTAATCAAGTTCAGAAGTTTTTACATCAATATGATACATATTTCTACAGTAAATCCTGACGATAGCCGGGACTTTTATTTACTAACGACCGCTCTTCTTGGACCTGCTCTGCTTGCAAGACTGATTTCTTTCAGATACTTAATACCATTGTTTATAGCGGTTGCGCTTAATTTTAATTCCGTTGACATATCACAAATTTATCTTCGCCCTATAGCGATGATACTAGTTATTTCAAGCATTACTTCCAAAATTCGAATTGGACTGAGTTTCATTAACAAACTCCACTTTGCTTTCTGGAATTTCCTGAGAAAATCTTGATTGCATTAATTCTTGAAAATCTTCATTATATTCAAATCCTATGCATTTTCTATTGCACTGTTCAGCAGCAATAACAGAAGTGCCGCTACCAAGAAACGGATCTAAAATAGTATCATCGATATTAGTTGTAGCCTTAATAATTCGTGCTACTAAATCATTGGGATAGATTGCAGGATGGATATACTGTTTACCAACACTTCCAGCTTTACGATTAATATTCCAGAATGCTCCGCCATTCAACTTTTCATTTTTATAATCACAATATCCATCAAATACAGCATGATTAACTTCAAATTGTTCATTCTTTGAAAACAACAATACATATTCGTGACGGTCCACAATGTTTTTATCTCCAGTTGGAATGCCGGAAGATTTGTGCCAAATAATTATTCCTTTATAAAAGAAGCCTATTTCACAGCAGATTTTTACAAAGTCGTGCGGAATAGTTATTGCTTTGCCATTTTGAATACGAATATTGATGTTAATCCAAAGAGAACCATCTTTTGATAGTTTGTTATAACACTGTGTCCAAACCGCTTTCATGCGTTCAAGGTATACATCATATCTTTCCTGACCAATTTGACCTTTTTTAAAATAGTCCTTTAAATTCCAATATGGTGGTGAAGTAACTACAAGCTTAACAGAACCATCTAAAACATCGAACATGTTTTCAGAAGATTTAAATATCACTTTGCTATTTTGCTGAGAAATCAGCGAACAAGAATTGTCGGTATTTGCAGGCAAAATGTTAGAAGAAACAAAATCATCTTGTATAAGCAAGTAATCATTTCCACAATCAGACATGTTTAAAAGCCGTGAAATCACACCATCATCATCAAGCATAATATGTTCTGTAATATTAGCATGACCGTCATCTTCAGTCGGAATCCAAACGTTTCCGGGGTCTTTTCCTTTCGGATTATAATTTTTTGTTCTTTTACCCCATTCCACGTCTTTCCATATATGTTTTTCACGAATGGCATCTTTATTGAATTTCATAATCGAACGATTTTTGCAAAGCCACACTACATATTTTGCATTATCTTTAAAAGCAACATTTTGGGCAATAGATGAAGGGTATACAATTGTGTTTATATATGTATATCCTATTTCAATAGCAGCTGATAATATATCCATAAAATCATAAATAACATTGCCTTTATCGTCATATTCCGTTCTAACAATTGCGTAAAAGCAGCCGTATTCTGATAAATTATCATACTCAGATTTAAGTAGCAATACAGTTTTTGTATAGCATGTGTTAGTTATCACTGCCTGCATTTTGAATAATCTCCATTCTCTCTTTTGCTATTTTACAATACTCTTCTACAGCTTCAATTAAGACCCACTCTCTATTCATAAGTTGAGCTACCTTAGCTGTCGTTCCGCTGCCTCCAAATGGATCAAGTACAATATCGCCAGGATTGCTCCATGAGTGAATATGATCCTCAACAAGTTTTTCAGGGAAAATTGCAGGATGTTTATATGCCAATGAATCTTTTGTTGAAAAACCCTTTCCGTTTGCATAACGCCAAATATTTGTGCGTACTCCGAATTTATTTATAACTTTTTTCCCTTTATTAGTGAGCGTTCCATCTTTTTCTCTTCGAGTAATTTCACCGTAAGTTGTATGTCCAGCCCATTTGTTTGGCTTGTCTTTGAGTATATTAATTGTTTTTGGCTTGCCTTTGCTCAATACAAACATATATTCAAACGAATTGAAATATCTATTTGGATGAGGTGGACCAGAGCCGGCTTTTTCATATATAATCACATCATACATATCAAAACCAATCTCTTGAAAATATAACGCTTGTTTAAAACTAGTAAGCGACTTACGTCCTTTGACCGTTTTATCTCCAACGACCCAAACGACAACACCGCCAAGTTTTACTACACGATGCACCTCTTTGGCAATTTCTTTAAAGACATCAAAATTCCACGAAACAACGCCTTCGTAATCTCTAAGGTCATCATAAGGAGGGCTTGTTACAACCAAATCTATACATTCTGAAGGGAAATCCTTAAGTAATTCATTCGATTTAGCGTGGAATATTTGATGTTTAATATCTTGTAAATTCATTATATATCAACCTCACGCAGCAATATCATTATATTCATCAAGTGTTATCGCATTATCAGCAAGCAAAAATTCAAGATGATACGATTTAAGCAAATTCTGTCCTCGCAGAGTCTTTAGCCTCTCGGTGAAACAGAGATGCATGTAGTTATTGTTACTTAGGTCTTCATATGGTCCACATTTGTCATCAATATGTAAAAAATGAATTTTTCTGTGACAGTTAGGACACAATGCAAACAAATTCAGATAATGATCAGGACCATAAGCAATGTTAAACGGAATCAAGTGGTGAAATTCTACATACGGCTCTCCGGCAGCTGTAATGAATGTTTCTTCGCCGCAACATTCACACTTTAACATGTTATTTTCCGAATAGCATTTCAGATAATATGATTTAAGCATGCTTACCAACGTAGCATTTCTTTCTCTGTTTTCCGCCGACACAACAGTTGCGCTTGCGGATATTTTTTCGATTTTTGTAAATAAATCAGCAGCATTTTGCGTTTTATAATTTGCAATAATTTGCTCGTTTTTATTGTCGTTCATATTCAAGTAACTTGAATAATCATTATTTCTAATAGACGATACGGCAGTTTGAACTTCTTTTTTTATCTTGGGAAGTGTACGTATTCCCATTACCTTTAAAAGATTTGTAAAATTCGTCTCCAAAAATTTACTAACATCGTTAATGTTTTTTCTGTTCATATCCTCTACATTACTGATATTCAAAGAAATAGCTGCAAATGTTATTGCAACTGATAGCAAAATCATATTGTCGGGGTGAATATTATAAAGGTCCCAATGGATTTTTACTTTACTATCAATAGCTGTTGAACTACCAGCAACAGTTTTGATATACCTCTTACGTAAATCGCCCTCAACAATTTTAAACACGCTTTCATATTTTTGCACTTTATAATCATTTAGTTTTGAGTAGACATTGTATATTAAGGTAAGAGTATCTTTACAATCAGTATATACAATTGAGTTCCTAAACTTAAGAATTCCTAAGGGATTCAAACCTGCATCCATTGGCAAATCGCTTCTTAGTCCTAAAAGGTATTTAAGTAATTCTTTGCGACCATCTTCATCAGCCTTATCTCTTTGCCGTCCAAACATATTAACTTGTTTCATGATTTCATCCAAATGACAAAGTATATTGTTTTCTTCTGTCTCCCATAAATTTTTATCAAAACAATGCTTTTTTCTGGAAACAATATACTTATATGCTTCGAGCGACATTGAATCTTGACGAAATACATAACCTAAAATATCTAAATATGGAGTATAGCTAATACCGAAATTCTGGGGCTTATTAACTTTAGAAGGGATTTGATTAATATCAGCCGTTGCTGGTTGAGAAATCATTTTAATCTTCTGGTGTTCCCAGATTATGAGAAATTCATTTGCATTCGCTTTAAGCGCCAACTCACCTATTGGAGTTAAACTGCTGAATTCAAAGTCCGTAGCGCCTGTTGATTTTGAATGAAAATAACCGTAGTAATATAAAATTTGACGCTCGTTGCGAATAAAAGCAATCATATCGTTTTCAATTCCTCGATAATTAGGCCTATCATGCGGGTAATCCTTAATAAGTTGCTTGATATCTGCTTCGTCAATAGGATTATTAGCAGCTTTTTCCATAGCCTTTTCAATTGCCTTATCTGATAAAATGTATTTTACAGAATTATCAGAAATTTTTTGATTCGCATTCGCTGTACGCATACATACATCGATTACCGCGCTAAGTATAATGTTATCAATGTTTTTGCGTGAATAGACAAATCCAGGCTCCTGAACAGCTTCCTTTAACATTTTCTTTACGCCAGATTGTCCACCAGATCCCATAAGTAATGAAAAATAATATTTCTTTGCACTTTGATAATAAGAATTCCTTTCATCCTGATTTTCGAATATATTATAACTTGCAAAATTCGAAAATAAATTAAAATGTTCGGATTTAAAATTTATAGCTTCGTTTTCGGGATAAAAATACCTTTCAGCATTTTCCTGAACTTCTGAAGGTAAACTATTTATGAAATCGTCAAAAATTTCTATTACCTTCTGCTGATATGTTTTTGTCATTATATCATTAGATAAAAAGATATAGTAGTAAAGTGTTAGAAATTTTTTGGTATACCACAATGTGCCAGAATTCTGCACTTTTGTTAATTCCATTGATTTAGTTAAGGCATAATTACCAGGAAGCAATGAGTTTGCAAATTCATCATAAAATGTTGTGTTTTCACCGTTAGACATAATCTTTCCTCTTTTCTCTTTCCCGATAGAGTTCCTTTCGTTTTGCACATACGGCTATGCCAAATAGGGATTAGTTCGAAAATTGCAATCCGTTGGACATTTCCCATAACCTTTGAAATGGCAAGAACCTACCGAAAGGCACAGGGAAAATATCTGCGAGAGTGCCAGTGGCACGACTTGACGATGGTGCTGTGCCTTGAAATCGGATAGCTGTATGTATGGACAAAACTCATTTTATCTCCTGCTCCAAATCATCAAAAAGCGGTGACTCGAAGAATTCACGGAGGGTTATCTCCAAGCCGTTGTAGATTTTGTTGATGGAAACCACACCCGGATTTTTACTTTTGTCACCAAGCATACTGTAAATCGTAGTTGGCGGCATACCTGAAATGTTGGCAAGCTCATTGATTGCAAGATTTCTTTCGTGACATAATTCGGTGATACGAAGTGCGACAGCTTCTTTAGAATTCATACTTTCACCCCTTTCGACATATCTATATAAATTTTACCAAAATTTACGATTTATCGTGTTGGATATATCGTAGAGATAGGCTGAAAACAAGAAAAATCCCGTATTGGACTGTGCTGTCGGATACGGGATTTGTAAATTAGATACAAATGGATATTGAAAAAAATCATAAAGTATGGTATACTTAAACTGTATAAGTATACACTCAGCTCTGAAAGGAGTTTTTATGAAATATAAAACTGTAAAGCCGTTTGTTAAGTGGGCAGGCGGAAAAAGCCAGCTCTTGAATGAAATACGAGAAAAGTATCCCGCAACAATAGAAAAATACTGCGAACCTTTTGTTGGTGGAGGAGCAATTCTACTTGATGTCCTTGCAAACTTTCAGCCGAAGGAAGTGCTGATTAACGATATCAACGCTGAACTCGTCAACACCTACGCTCAGATTAAAAATAACGTCGATGAGCTTATAGAAATGCTTTTCGAAATGCAGGAAAGCTTCTGGGCAAAGAACGAAACCGACCGCAAGGTTATGTATCTCGCCAAGCGTGAGCGTTTCAATGATTTGAAGGTCAACGGCGACGAGCAGATTAACCTTGAAAAAGCGGCACTCTTTATTTTCCTGAATAAAACTTGTTTCAATGGTCTTTATCGTGTAAATCGTAAGGGACTATTCAATGTTCCTATGGGTGCATACAAAAATCCGCCTATCTGCGACGCTGAAAACCTTAGACAAATAAGCGGACTTCTGAAAAATGTGCAAATAAAATGCGGAAATTACAGCGAGTGTGCTGAATTCATTGATGAAAATACTTTCGTTTATATCGACCCGCCCTATCGCCCGCTTACTGCAACAGCTTCATTCACTTCCTATTCGGAGAATGAATTTGGCGATAAGCAGCAGATTGAACTGGGCAAGTTTATTGATGCGATTTCCACAAAGGGTGCAAAGGTTGTTGCCAGCAACTCCGACCCGAAGAATAGCGATGAAGCGGACAACTTTTTTGATGAATTGTATTCAAGCTATACGATTTTGCGTGTTTCTGCTAAGCGAATGATTAACAGCAAGGCTACGGGCAGAGGCAGTGTAAATGAGCTTTTGATTTGTAATTGTTGAGGTGCAGTATGGATGAACTTAATCGTTTTGCGGCAAATATCGCTGATTTATACAATTCTGGTGCAGGCAAATTTGATTTACAGACTGCACGCAAAATTGTAAAAGAAATAAATACATTTCTATATACTTCTCCGTTAAATATTGGTTCAGTATCTGAATTAGGGCAACAATTTCCATACTTTTCAGCATTTCATAAATACTGGCACTTATATCACAAAGAAATACTTAATTTGCAGATTTCAGACGAAGCGTGCGAAAAAGTAGCAGATTCATTACATGAGGTATTTGTCAGAACTAAAGGGAAAGCATTCACTGAAATATATGATACTAACGGCTTAAGTGTTGAAGATATTTGCAGAGTTAGACTATTAACAGCCAATCAGGATTTTCGTGGTTCTCGAAGCTTCAAGGAGATTTCCGAAGTATATTTATCCGACCCAACAATATTTGATGAAAAGCTTATTTTTGAGTCTCCTGAAGATTTTATTAAATCAATCGGTATAACAAATCTTTCGCAAAATGATAAGAGGGTGCGTTATGCAAAGCGTATATCACAGTTTTTAATTGAGAATAATGCCACACCGTATGATATTATAGCTGTTTTTAATGGCATGTTACCCTTTTAAGAAATGCTCTTATTGCTTATGAAGGTGCAGGATATGGCAATAAAAAGACTGATATGTTCATAAGAGATATGGTTGTTCTTGGTGTTTGGAATAATGTCAATAGTTTTGAAAAAATAGATGTTGCAAGTGATGTCAACACAATTAAAGTAGCACTCCGAACAGGCATATTAAAAAGTGAAATTCCACTGATTTCAAGCTTTTTGGATATATTCTGTTATCAATACGGATATGTAGATGAAACCAATGCTCTTGCTTGGCGTAGAGTATGGGAAATATGGAGCGAGAAATATCCACACGAAACAATTGCAAGCCCTTGTTTGCTTGATTACTTCATCTACAATGTTGTGGGAAAACAATTTTGCAAAACATCATTATGCTATTTTGTATGCGAAAAAGGACATAGTTTTTATTGGCACAGTTCACAAAACAAAACCTGCCAGATTTGTTATAAAGAAACAAAAGAGCGAAATAAAGCAAAATTGTTATGCAAACATATGCCCTGTGATGTTGATGAAGGTTATATAGCGATTGATAAAACTCCTTTTGTACGTTCAAATATAGCTAATCCCAATTATCATCACTGTCCTTTTAAGCATATTTGCGAAAAATATGGCAACAAAGATTTAATGCCGCCTAAGTCAATCAGCATAATGGGACAAACAGGTTGGAATTCCGCCTACACTACTGAAAAAAGTGGTGGTGGCGGTCTTATGGCATAAAAGAAAAGAGGAATATAATGACAGAACGCAACTTTAAAGGCTGGCTCTCAAAATTCCGTAGCAGCATTGCTAACTACGGCTACTACATAGATTTTGACAAGGTTTATCGTAATATCAATGAAATCAAGGTTGAACTTAACATTCTCAACTCTCTCATTGGCTCAAAAAATATTGAGGACGATTTCAAGAAACTTATTGCAAAATACCCCGAAACGCTGAAATGTATCCCCATATTGCTTGCTGTCAGAGCAAATGAAATTTACGCGATTGACGGTGACGGAGATTTCACATATAACTTCAAAAACGCCAACTGCACCGCTGAACAATATGCAAAATTTATGCGTAAAACAGGACTTTTCGACCTACTGGAAAACCACATCATCAACAATCTTGTGGACTATGTAACGGGTGTTGAAACGGGACTTGACTCCAACGGACGTAAGAATCGTGGCGGACATCTTATGGAGGATTTGGTTGAAAGCTACATCGTTAAGGCAGGCTTTGAAAAGGACAAGACCTATTTCAAGGAAATGTATATTCATCAGATTACGGAGAAATGGGGCATTGACCTTTCTGCAATTTCCAATCAGGGCAAGGCTGAAAAGCGTTTTGATTTTGTTATCAAGACCGACAATATGATATACGGCATTGAAACGAATTTCTACGCAAGTGGTGGCTCTAAGCTGAATGAAACAGCACGAAGCTATAAGCAGATAGCACAGGAAGTTGCGACAATTGACGGTTTTGAGTTCGTGTGGTTTACAGATGGCTCAGGTTGGACAAGTGCAAGGCACAACCTTGAAGAAACATTCGATGCGATGGAGCACATTTACTCCATTCAGGATTTGGAGGATGGGGTAATTTCTACACTTTAAGGAGGTAATCTATGGCAAATAAACCTTTTGCATATAAAGTGAACTTAGTTCCTTGGAACATTCCCAATGATAGACCTGAGTTGTTTCGTGATGAATTATATGATGTACCATATTTGTTATACGAAGTGGAAACACTCGCAGACGGAAACAAAATAGTCATAAACAAACCGGGTGGAAAACGAAATTTTGGACGGTTATCAAGAGACGATTTTATGGTTTTTATATACGATACCATAGAAGAAACCTTGTGGTTAATAAGCCATTCCGAATTATACGATGACCTTATGCAAAAAAAGAATCACGATTTTGACTCTGCATTGAATATTGTAAAAGGCGGAACCAGATGACGTAATAGATGAACTTTCAATTCAAAACACAGTAGGTTTACCAATTGATGTTATCTATAAGGTGTATAAATGGATTTGGGGACAAGAGGATTGCAATTATCCTAACAAAAAAGGCAGATGGATGTCTATGGAAGCTATATTAGATGCTTTCGACGTAACTCCCGAAGAACTGGAGTAAATAATGAATAAAAAAATAACAAAATGGCAGCCTGACGACTTCGAGCTTGAAATGACAACGCACTGGTCATTTCCCAAGCGTGGCGACTGGGCTACCCACGATGCAAAATGGCGAGGAAACTGGTCACCGTATATTCCGAGAAACATCATTCTCCGCTATTCTCAGGAGGGAGATTTAGTTCTCGACCAGTTCGCAGGCGGCGGAACAACTCTTGTTGAGGCGAAGCTTCTCAACCGAGATATAATCGGAATCGACGTCAACGATGTTGCACTTGAACGCTGTCGTGAGAAAACTTCCTTCGATTACGAGCCTGCAAAGGGAAAAGTTTATATTAAGAAAGGCGATGCCCGCAGGCTTGACGGCATTCCCGACGAGAGCATAGACCTCATCTGCACACATCCACCCTATGCCGACATTATCAAGTACAGCGACGGCATTGATGGCGATTTGTCTCAACTGAAAGTCAAGGATTTTCTTGAACAGATGAAGCCTGTTGCAGAGGAAAGCTTCCGTGTTCTGAAGAAAGGAAAGTTCTGTGCTGTTCTTATGGGTGATACTCGTCAGAAAGGTTGTATGATTCCGATGAGCTTTGATGTGATGAAGATTTTTCAAGATGCAGGATTTACGCTGAAAGAGCTGATTATAAAGGAACAACACAACTGCAAAGCTACGGGGTATTGGAAAACAAATAGTGTGAAGTATAACTTCCTGCTGATTGCACACGAGTATTTGTTTGTGTTCAGAAAATGAAAATAAGCACGTCAGTTTTTCGCTGGCGTGCTTTTGTGTTGAGGCAGTATTGCCGAATAGGGAGTGCAGTGGGAACGGCTGCCACAAAGACTTATGATAGCCCCACTGTCAGAAGTATCTTTGCGTTACTTTCGCAGAAAGTAACAAAGGCATAAGCAAGCTTTATCAGAAATATGTCAGCTACCCTTGTACCCCTTTTTTCGGGGTAACAGGGGTACAAGGGGTACAAGTCCCGATATTACGCTGAAAATCTGTACCCCTGATTGTACCCCGTTTTTGAAAATGTACCCTCTTTTGTAACTCCGATGAAGTCGGGAAAACGGCTATGTTCCGAGGTTGTACCCTATGTACCCCGTTTCATATGGGAGTATGGGGTACATATATAAAGTAATGACTTTAAAAGTGCTGTGCCTGATGTGCCAACCGCATAACTTTGGGAAAATCTCTGTGCTGAGTGCTGTGCCAAGCTGTGCCACGCCGTGCTTATCGGCACAGCAGAAACCGCATAAAACCGAGAATGGCACAGCAAGCACACCGATTTTCAACTCGGTGTGCTGTTATACCGCAAACGCTGTCTGCACCTGCAAAAGTCAGAAACTTTCCTCTGCATTTTTCTGAGTCTATCCCTACATCATTTTCGGAATTTCTATCGAAAAATCTGCTCTGTTTTACAGGTCTGTAGCTGAGAAAAAATTGCTGATTCAGGGCGGTTATTTTTGAATAAGGTAAATATTCACGACACATTTTTCTACGCCGTACAGCGGAAATAAATGCCGTTTTTCTTCCCAGATTCGTCCCGCAATATACTGAAATCCGAAAACGGTGTATTTGGTGTATTCGCTGTAATTTCCCCAAGAATAAGCGGTGCAGAAAATACGCAACGGAGTATTTCGGTGTATTCGGAATGTGTCAGCAAACATAGATTTCACGGTACTTGATACAGCAGATACATCAAATACGGCAAATCTGAAGTTGAGTTGAATTTGTAAAAACTGCTGCCGAGGAGTGCTACGAAAAAAACTTTCTCCAAGTGAAAAAGGTATGTACGTACCGAGAGGATAAAAAAGAACGCTGTCGGGTGCGTACGTACGCAGCGTTTTGAATTGGAATAAAAAATTTTCTTTAAGAAAGTTCTCAAGCTCCGATGAGCAGATTCTTTCCCTTGCGGGACAAGGGCGCACTTATATACCACAGCGGTGGTATGTGCATTTTGCGAAGCTCTCTTGAAAAAGCTGTTCAGCCTGCGGGCAGGAAATGTAGCGTAGCAAGCAATGACTTTGAGTACACATTCCGCCAAAACGGAATATTCCTTCGCAGTCAGATTGCTTGCTGGGAATAATCCCAGACCCTTTGAAAATCGGCAATACTACCGAGAATGAAACGAGCCGCCGAGTGAAAAACTCGACGGCTATTCTTGTTTATGGGGTACGTAACGAAATGGATTTTCAGTATAAAAATCCCAGTGCCCACTGAACTTTTTGCACCGCTGATGCAAGGCATATCTTTACCCTATGAAGCAATCAGAAGTTGAAATTCCCAAGTGACCACTGCGGAATTTTTATAAAATCGCACCGAAACCGCACATATATTTCGAGTCCTCTTGACAAATCCTCACACATAAGATATAATGCTTTAAATCGCTAAACTCTTATGATTTCAGGAGGACAGAAAAAATGCAAAATAATATGCTGCTTGACCGCAATCGTCCAAGAAAAGTTGTGTTCTATGGACGAGTTTCAACAGAACACGAAGCTCAGCTCTCTGCTCTGGAAAATCAGATGCAATGGTATGATGATACAGCTAAACGTTACCCGAACTGGAATGTTATCGACAAGTACATTGACGAGGGCATCACGGGAACACAGGCGAAAAAGCGACCTGCGTTTATGAAAATGATTGCCGACGCCGAGAAAGGAAAGTTTGATTTAATCGTAACACGTGAGGTCTGCCGCTTTGCCCGAAATACGGTTGACACGCTTAACTTTACAAGAGAATTGAAAAACATCGGAGTTGAGGTTTTCTTTGTTGAGGACAACATCTGGACTATGGATGGTGACGGTGAGCTTCGACTTTCCCTTATGGCTACGCTTGCACAGGAAGAAAGTCGAAAGGTATCAGAGCGTGTCCGTGCAGGACAGAAAATCAGCAGGGATAACGGCGTACTTTATGGAAGCGGCAACATTCTCGGATATGACAGAAAAGCAGGTGAAAGCTACACCGTAAATCCCGAACAGGCTGAAACTGTGAAGATGATTTTTGACCTATATGAGCAAGGACTCGGTATGCTGAAAATAGCAAAGCTCTTGCAGGAACGCAAGCGTCTGACTGCTTCGGGAAATATGAATTGGACTTCTCACAATGTGGGGCGAATACTGAAAAATGCAACCTACAAAGGTTACATCTGTTATAACAAATCCTATGTCAACAACTACCTTGACCAAAAGCGGATTCATAATTACGACAGCGATGCGCATATTCTGATTAAGGGCGATTTCGAGCCGATTATCAGCGAGGAACAATGGGAGCACTGCAATAAAATCCTTGCACAGAAATGCAGAACAACCAAAAATCTGAGGGGCGAGGTTGTGAGCAAAAACTATCGAGAAACAAAGGATTTATGGGCAAGTAAACTGCGCTGTTCCTGTGGTGCAAGGCTTCGAAAAAACTGTTTTCACAAGGACAAGGACGGAAACACGACTTACAAATATGTCTGTTATAATCAGGTGAACAACGGCAAGGCTTCGGAGCGTGAGCGTCAGGGCTTGTCCGTTGTCGGCTACTGCGATGAGCCGTCTGTTACCGAGTGGAAGATGGAGATGATGGCTGATTTTCTTGCAAACGCTGTGTGGCAAAGCAAAAAGGATTTGCTTCTTGCAAGGCTTGAGGAAATCAGCAGTTATTATAAAATGCAGTCGAAGAATAACACGGCAGAGAGCGTAATTTTTCTCGACGCACAGATTGACAAGGCGGAAAAACGAATCAGAAGCCTGATTACAATGCTTGCCGACGGAGATATTACGAGAGACGAGTATGCGAAGATGAAAGTGGATTATGCCGAGGAATTAAAAAAGCTCACCGACCAAAAAGAACGCTGTAGTGAGCAACAGGATATATTGGAACACTGTTCATCGGAGTTGTCTGCGGTTGCACATCAGCTTGGAGGTATGCTTGAAATGTCTGCTCCGATAATTGACCGTGAGAGGATAGCAGACTGTGTCAGGAGCATTGTTGCAGACAACAGGCGTTATATCTGGAATATCAATCTCAACAAAAATGTGGATTTTTGGGAAGAAAACAGCGATGATGAGTGTGTTGTCATTGACCTTGATGATACATCTGAGATTGTATCCCTATTTGACCAACAGCCCACCTTGTAGATGATAACTCAATCGTGCACTGCCTAAAATATGTATAATAACTCATTATTTAATATATCATAAAATTTGTCAAATTTCAAGGTTAAGACGGTGTAAAAAACGAATAAATTTACAAAAATATTCACGCAATATCAATCACGCCGAAATATAGCAAAAAACTCAATGCCCACTGGTTTTTTTCGCTCTGTAGTGTTATTTTTCAAAAACATATGGTTTATCAGCCATTTTTAGCTCCTGACATTCTACAGCTACATTACAATTTATTCCTCCCTAAAACTCCGATAAATCTCCTCTGTGAAAACGCCCAGCACTTCACGCTTGAGGTCATCGTTATTCAAAAGCAGAGAGAAGAAATCCGTATTCTGGTCAAGTCCTTCAATAAGAGCGTCATCTATGTTATCAAAATAGGAGAATTCAAAATCTTTTTCGCTGTTATTTTTTGCGCTTCTTTTAAGCTTGTCGGACTTCTTCATAATATCAATAATCTGGAGAATACCTTTAACAGCGAAGTCATTATCATAAGATTTGCCCATTCGGCTATTAATTTCAGATATAATTTTAGAAAGTCTTTCTTCCTTTACAGGAGTTAAACCAAATTTGTCAGCAACAGGCAACTTAACAATGGGATTTGAAATAAGCTCTGATTTCTTATGCTCTTCTTCTTTTTTCTGAATAAAATTCTTTGCCGCTATCTTATCGTCAAGATTGTAACCGCCGCTGGGGCGCTTTACTTCAAAATAAGCAAGCAGACCGGTAATAAAGTTATATTTTTTATGCAGTTCTAAATCTTCAAAACAAGATGCCTGCAGCAAAAACTCATAGAAACGCACAAAATGCCGCATATCAGAAAGCAGTTCTTGCTGCACTTCTATGCTATATCGCTCAATCAGCTTCTTTGTCTTTGCAAAATAGAAATTAAGCTTTGTTTTAAGACTTGCAGCAGTTTTGGCTTTATAAATCAGTTCATTTACCTTTTCTATATCATCAGGGTCTATAACTGTATAACCGTCAATTTTTGCTTCAAGGTCATAAATTGCTGTCGGAGTAACGCTGTTTGCAAGAAGAGTTGTTGTATAATACGGTGCAAATGCTTTTGTCATATCCTCGTAGCTGTTTACAAAGTCAAGAATAAAGGTACGCTTTTTATAAGGCGGACAAATTCGGTTTAATCTGGAAAGCGTCTGTACAGCATTAACACCTTTCAGTTTTTTCATAATATACATTGCACAAAGCTTGGGTTGATCAAATCCTGTCTGATATTTATTAGCAACAAGCAACACCTGATAATCATCTTTATCAAATTCTCTTGTAAGCTTGTCCTCAGAAATACCATTCACAGATGATTCCGTATATTCATAATTATCGTCAGGAAGCTTCACCTTACCTGAAAAAGCAACAAGCGCCTTTATGCCCTTATATCCTTTCTTGTTAATGTAGTCCTCAAACGCTTTATGGTACTTTACTGCGCCTTGTCTGGAAGCAGTGATGACCATAGCCTTTGCAGTTCCACCAAGCTCGCTCATTACAGTTGTGCGGAAATGTTCCACAATTACCTCTATACGCTGTGAAATGTTGGTTTCATGCAATTCTACAAATCTTGCAATCTGACGTTTTGCGCTTGCAGTCTGAAGCTTGGGATCATCCTCAATTTCCTTATTTAATTTATAGAAAGTCTGATAGGTTGTATAATTTTGCAGCACATCAAGAATAAAGCCTTCTTCAATCGCCTGTTTCATAGAGTAGATGTGAAAAGCTTCACCCTGACCGTGCTTGTTGAGTCTGCCAAAAAGCTGAATGGTCGTAGGTTTGGGTGTTGCTGTAAATGCAAAGAACGAAACATTTTGTTGTTTACCATTTCTTTGAATTTCATCGTGGATAATATCTTCAACATCCTGATATTCCTGCTCGCCCGTTCCAAGTGATTTAGTGATTGCAGCCATATCCTTTCCTGCTGTGGAAGAATGAGCTTCGTCAATAATTACAGCAAAATTCTTATTTTTAAGACCTGCCACAGAGTCAACTATGTAGGGGAATTTCTGAATTGTTGTTACAATGATTTTTGTGTTACCGTTTAACGCTATTGCAAGGTCTTTGGAGTTGCATTTCTCATCCATCACCTTTATAAGCCCTGACTTATGCTCCATACCCATAATTGCTTTCTGGAGCTGTCTGTCAACTACAATTCTGTCAGTTACAATAACAATATTATCAAAGATAATTTTATTATCCTCATCATGTAAAGAAGAAAGTCTGTGCGCAATCCATGCAATTGAATTGGTTTTGCCCGAACCTGCACTATGCTGAATTAAATAATTCTGCGATGTACGGTTTACAGTTACATCAGTAAGAATTTTTCTGATAACATTAAGCTGATGATAGCGCGGAAAAATTACGTTTTCGTAATGTTTAATCTTTCCTGTAGCTTCATCAACTTTTTCTTTTGTTTCCACAAAAATAAACTTGCTGATTAAGCTGAGTAAGGCGTCTTTTGTCAAAATATCTTCCCACATATATGAAACGCTGTACTTATCCTTAAAAACAGGATTCCCTTTACCTGCGTGCACACCCTCGCCATTACCCATATTAAAGGGCAGGAAGAATGTATCATCTTCGGCAAGCTTTGTTGTCATATAAACCTGCTCCAAGTCCATTGCAAAGTTTACAAAGCATCCTGCTTTGAACAAGAACAAGCGGGTTTTCGGATTTCTTTCTGTACGATACTGATAAATAGCGTTTTCATAGGATTGACCTGCGGCATTGCACTTCAATTCAAATGAAATAATCGCAATACCGTTTAAGAAAATAACAAGGTCTATGCGCTCCTTATCGCTTGCCCATACTTCTTCCATTACAGAGAAAATGTTCTTTTCGTATTTTGCAAGCAAATTCTTGTTGAATGTGGTTGCGGGCTTGGTGTACATAAGCTCCAGCTTCGGAGAAAGTAACTGTAATTCAATATGATTGCCCCTTTGATTTCTTTGAACAAATATGTATTTACCTTTTATTAAACTCCAATTAACAGGAATCTCCCCAATCCACTCAATGCCACTATCTTTCATTTCACGCATTATTATCTACCGTCCTGCGTTTCTTAACAAACCTCAATATTGCTACTGCACCAATACAAAGCAAAGTTGTACCTAATACGCTGCCTACAATCATCAAAATAATTTGCCAGTTAACTGTCACGAAGTAATACGCCTGAATTATTGCATATACTGCAAGCCACATTGCAATAAATAAAACTAATCTGATTACACAATGAAAAAATGAACCAGCGGTTTTTCCGTCAATCAAACCATCATGATATATATTTCCCACTTTGTCATATGCAGTAATATAAGCAATAAAACCAGTTACAGCAAGAATAATGTACTCATAAATTGGATTTATAGGCAAACCAAGCGGGTCAGTCAATCTTTCAAACATAAACTTAAAAATTGCACTCATCATATGCTCCTTTCATTACCCAAACAATTTAGTAATTCTTTCACTAACCGACTTCTCCAGTTCAAGGAACTGTTTTTCCAACTTCTCGCTCGGCTTTGGCTGCTGGTACTTATAAAAATATCGTGTAAACGGAATTTCTGCGCCTGTTTTGATAACAGGCTTCTTTGCGCTGATGTTTTCTTCAAAGAACCACTGTGCGTCAGGCACATGAGGGAGAACTTCACGCTTCATATACGTTTCGATATCTTCCTCATACTTTACAATTTCCGTGTCTTTGGTTTCTTTGTCGTAGATGACGTTACCTTTCTTATCACGCTGAATTTCAGCATTCTTATCCATCACAGAAAGCCCGTGTGCGATTTTTTCAATCAGCTTTTTATCAATATTCGTACCTGAAAAAACGAAAGAAAGATGTTCTAGGAAAGGTTTTGGCGACATAAACAACTCATCGGAAACATTATCGTATAATGCCTGCATAATCGCTTCGCAAACAGGTTTATTATCCAAATAATTCTGAAGCTTCTTTTTATCTTTGCCTGTCAGTTCTTCAGCATTTTCAAGTTTAGCAACTTTTGCAGCGTACTAAAGAGAATTTAATGCACCCGAAGCAACCATATTGTTAATACGTTCAATCGTAATGGCATAGCTGCGCTGTAACGGCTGCATTACAGTATATTCACGGTACATAAATTCCTCATTTTTGTAAATTTTGCAAAGCTCATTTTCTTTGAAATCAGCATAAAGATGTGTAATTTTGGAACGATCTTCCGGTGTAATTTCATTCTTTTTGTTTCCGAGAGCTTTTCTCAACTTGTGATAAATATTAGAAGCATCTATAAGCTGAATTTTACCCTTGCGTTCTTCACGTTTGTTTTTAGAAAGTACCCATATGTATGTTGCAATACCTGTGTTATAGAAAAGGTCGGTTGGCAAAGCGATAATAGCTTCAATAAGGTCTTTATCAAGCAGCCAGCGTCTGATTTGACTCTCGCCGGAAGATGTTCCACCCGAAAACAGCGGAGAACCGTTTTCAATAATAGCTGCTCGTCCAAGCTTATCGTCCATTTTGTCTACAGCTGATTGTATAAACAGCAGCTGCATATCACCAGAGCTGGGAAGTCCCGCGCCCCAACGCCCCTCAAATCCTTTTGCGTACTCATCGTTTACAGCTTTTTCCACGCCTTCTGCTGCGTCTTTTCCTCCCCATGCAGTGCCAAAAGGAGGATTTTCAATCACGAAACGCATATTTGTATCGGTAAAGCAATCAGCTTTCATAGTGTCCTGATAACGGATGTTTTCAGCATTTTGTCCTTTTATAAGCATTTCTGCAAGACATATAGCATAAGATTCGGGGTTTATTTCCTGTCCGAATAAACGAACGCTTGCTGTTTGATTATAACGTCTGATAAAGTTATATGCTGTGGACAACATACCGCCTGTTCCGCAAGCTTGGTCGAGTATAGTTATTTCTTTATAATCGTCGAAAATATCATCACAACCTTCGGCAAGCAAAATATTTACCATCGTCTTAATTATATCTCTTCCTGTGTAATGGTCACCTGCCTCGGCATTTTCAGAAAACTTTCGTATAAGCTCCTCAAATATGTATCCCATCTTTACATTGTCAATGGTCTGCGGATTTAGGTCAAGCTCTGAGAAAGCTTTTATAACAGCAAGGAGTCGGTTGTTCTTATCCATTTTATCAATCTGTTTATCAAAATCAAGACTTTTGATAATATCTTGAACATTTGCAGAAAAACCGTTTATTAGATTTTAAAATTTGCGGCAATATGGTCAGAGTCGTTAACGAGTTCAGAAAGTGTAAATTCACTTGTGTTATAAAACTGATAACCGGATATTTTTTGCATAGCCTTTGCAGGAAACTTAGGACTTGTTTTATATTTTGATACCACATCTGTTTTTGTTTTTTCTAACGCACATTCAAAACGGCGGATAATAGTCATAGGGATAATGACATCTTTATATTTATCGCTCTGATATGGACCACGCAATTTATTAGCGATAGACCAAATGAAATTTACTTCAGTGGTAACGTCAATTGGAGTATCGTCCCACATCACATCAATTTTATTACTATTCATTGCATAGCTCCTGTTTGTTTCAAAAGATTCAAGAATTAACAAAAAATCTAATTATAATTTTCCAAAATATATTATACTGTATATTTAAACAAAAATCAACTAAATGATGAATTATACTGTTTTTTCTTAAATGGGTAAGCAGCTTCTTTTTTGCTACACCACAGAAAATCAAACAAACATAAGAGCTTCAAATAATATTCTTTTGTGTAAATAAGAGAATTTACAAAAAACTTTCCCGAATCGACCGTAAAAAATCCTGATTTTTTTCCTAATAAGTGAAAGGCATTAAAAGTCGGCACAGGCGGATCGCTTTGACAAATCTTGATATGTAGATTGAAAGGATTAAAGCTTCGCTTGTTGAGATTAAGGATAACCGTAATTCTACAATTCGTGAAACGATATAAGTTCAACTGGAATGTTCGCTTTTTGACGCAGCAATGGTAAATTCAGATGGGTATGCTGACTTTGAAAAACTGCAAAGTGAAGCGGAGAAAATGAATATTCCGATTTTCGTTTACCCAAATTCAAACGGAGGTCAATATTTATATATTCAGAAATGTTATGTTGGCAAGCTTTTGGAACTAATGGAGCAACAGCACGATATTTCACCGCCTGAACAGCAACAGGACAAGCTTGTGAAAAAACGTTGTTCACGGTAAAACTCGATTCCTAACAGCAAAAAATCCGAAGTCAGAGCTTCGGATTACATACTTACAGCAGATTGCTATGATTTTTAGGTTTTGTCCGAAATAACAGCAGGAAACCTGACATTGCCGTAAGACCCATCGCTATTTTTCAGACAAAAAGAAAACTCCCAAACAGCTTAAAATAGCCATTTGAGAGTATCTGTGCTGGTGACCCGTACGGGAATTGAACCCATGATTCCGCCGTGAAAGGGCGGTGTCTTAACCTCTTGACCAACGGGCCTTATTTGGTAGCGGCAGTAGGATTTGAACCAACGACCAATCGGGTATGAACCGAGTACTCTAGCCAACTGAGCTATGCCGCCATTTATGTCGTTTTTCGCTTACCGCTTTATGCGACTATATTATTATACACGCTTATTTTCTAAATGTCAACATGATTTTATGAAAAAATCTCGATTTGTTTATATTCACAATTTAACGCTTAAATTAAATTTACAATTTGTTAAAATCAACAAATTGTAAATTTAAATTTTCTTATTTGTATATTTTAATGCAAAAAATACGCCCTTTCGGCCTATTAGTGAACGGTATTAAACAGCGGAGCATTCATTCGCTTACCGTTACTATTTAACGAAAGGGGCTTTTTTATGTCATGTTTAAATCAGAAATCGTTATGCAGACTTTTTTGCTGTAACTATGCAAGATTAGGAGATGTATACGAAGCGGCGCTGAAAAGCGGACTGCCTCCTGAAACTGCCCTTGCCGACGGTACGAATATTATTAATCAGGCAAGGTATAGAAGGCTTATTGAAAGCCTTATGCAGAAAAGCATACCTCCTAAGGCGGTCGTTATGACCGGTCTTGAAAGGCTTGCGTTCGGAAGAGCCAACGACGCGGCGTCGCTGGTTTTTTCAGAGGAGCTTCCTTCGCCCGATAAGATCGGAGCTTTGGATCTTTTTAATGTGTCGGAAATGAAAAGAGTCAAGGGAGGAGGAGTAGAAATAAAGCTTTTTGACAGACAAAAGGCAATGGAACGGATTTACGAATATGAGTCCGAGGAAAATACCGCGTCGGCTGCGGCAAATCTTATTGACGCTCTTACCGGATTGGAGGATGAAACTGCCGATGACGTTTAAAAGCTTTTCGCCGAAACAGAAGCTTGCTCTTTCCTGGTGGGGTATCCCTAAATACCGAAAAAAAGACGCCGTCATATGCGACGGAGCGGTCAGATCGGGAAAGACGCTTTGCATGTCGATGGGATTTGTAAGCTGGGCCATGAGTTCGTTTTCAGGCAATTCCTTTGCTCTCTGCGGGAAAACTGTTTCGTCGCTTCGCCGCAATCTTGTAGAGCCTCTTGCAGGTCTGCTGGGCGCTATGGGATTTAATTATATTGAAAAGGTCAGCAAAAATTATATCGATATAAGTCTTTACGGCAGGAAAAACAGATTTTATCTGTTCGGAGGAAGAGACGAGAGCTCTGCGGCGCTTATTCAAGGCATGACGCTTTCAGGAATACTTATGGACGAGGTTGCTCTTATGCCAAGATCGTTTGTAGAGCAAGCGATGGCCAGATGCTCTGTTTCCGGTTCTAAAATGTGGTTCAACTGCAATCCGGATAATCCGTATCATTGGTTTTACCGGGAATGGATAAAAAAATCCGAGGAAAAAAATGCTCTTTATATTCATTTTACTATGAAGGATAATCCGTCTCTTTCCGGGGAAATAAGAAAAAGATATGAAAAGCTTTATTCCGGGGTTTTTTATGACAGGTTTATTCTTGGCAAGTGGACTGCCGCAAGCGGCAGGGTTTACCCGATGTTCAGCGAAAGCATTCATACGTTTGAAAAGGCTCCGGATTGCGACCGATTTGTCGTGTCGTGCGATTACGGAACAGTTAATCCGTCGTCATTCGGACTATGGGGGCGCTGCGGAGGAGTTTGGTACAGGCTGGAGGAATATTATTATGATTCCAGAAGAGAAGGGATATCGAGAACCGACGAGGAGCATTACAGCGGTCTGGAGAGCCTTATAGGAGATCGTGAGCCGGAATATATAATCGTTGATCCGTCGGCGGCAAGCTTTATAGAATGTATCAGGCGTCACGGAAGATTTAGAGTTATACCTGCGAAAAACGATGTTCTTTACGGAATAAGGCGGGTAAGCGACGCTTTGAAAAGCAGGAGAATTCTCATATCTGCGGATTGTCAGGACTGCCTAAGGGAGTTTTCGCTATACTGCTGGAATGAAAAGTCCGGAGGCGATATTCCGGTAAAGGAGAATGATCATGCGATGGACGATATCAGATATTTTGTGACTGCCGCGATAGATTCAGGCAATACCGATGATTTTTTTGTGGCTTCTGTCGCGCGTTGAAGGGAGGTGAATTTAATGAAACTATTCAAAGGCGGAAAGAGAAGCGTTCAAACCGATACAGCGGCTGTTTATTCTGCTTCGAGAGGCTCCGAGACGGCCGATTTTCCGAATAGTGTAGATTGCTGGGAAAAGGAGCTTTATGACAGACTGCGTTTCACAGTGCCTGTTATAGACGCGGCAATCGGTAAGATTGTGAGGCTTACGGGAGGCTACAGAATTATATGCTCCGATGAAGGAATGCAGGAAACGATGGATTATTTTGTGTCCGGTGTTCCTGTGGGACTAACGGGAGTTTCTATGCAGAGCTTTACAGACAGCTTTCTTGAAAGTCTTCTTACATACGGAAACGCGGTAGGCGAAATTATTCTCGACCGTGAAACCATGAATATCAGCTCTCTTTATAATGGAGATCCGTCGAAGATCGCTGTCTTGCCGGACCAGTCTACAGGCTGCGCCGTTTATTATTTGAAGCAGAGCGGAGGAAGGCTTAAACGTCTTGAAAATCCTAATCTTATATTATTTTCAGCATTGAATCCTCCGCCCGGAAAAACCATGGGGGTTTCAATACTCAGGGGACTGCCGGCTCTAAGCAGGATTTTGATGAAAATATATCAATGTATCGGACAGAACTATGAAAGAGCTGGGAATGTAAGATATGCGGTTACCTATAAGCCTACCGGGGACAGCTCTGAAAGGGCGTATTCAAAGGAAAGGGCGATGCAGATCGCTAAGGAATGGTCGGACGGTATGACGGCTGCTAAAAACGGTGAAATAAGGGATTTTGTCGCTGTCGGAGACGTCGACATAAGAGTCATAGGAGCAGATAATCAGCTTTTTGATACCGAGATTCCTGTAAGACAGATATTGGAGCAGCTTATAGCAAAGCTTTCGGTTCCGCCGTTTCTTCTGGGACTCAACTGGTCGACGACCGAGCGGATGTCGTCGCAGCAGGCTGATATTCTTACATCTGAGCTGGAGTATTACAGAAGGCTTATAACGCCGGTTATCAGAAAAATCGCCTCGGCATATCTGATGCAGATAGGATCCGACAGCGAAGCGTATGTTGAATGGGATAATATCAATCTTCAGGACGAATCGGTTCTTGCCGACGCGCGTCTGAAAAATGCTCAGGCCGAGGAGATTGAAAGAAAACTTGAAAATGAAAATTAAAATATGGAGGATAAATTATGTATAATGATATAAAACTTGAAAAGGGACTTTATAATCTTGCGGGAAAAAGCTTTATACAGGTTCTTGAGGAACGCGATCCTGATGAAAACTATGACGGAACGCCGTTAAGCAATCTTGACGCCTTTGAAAGACAGCTTAAGCGCTTCGATATAAAAATAAGCGGCGAGAACTGCGATAAGGTAGAAAAATTCTTTGTGACAACGGAAAGCGCGGTGCTTTTTCCTGAATTCGTCAGGAGAGCCGTAAACGCGGGTATGGAAGATTCTATATTAGGCGACATTGTTGCTGTTAAGACGATTTCAGACTGCAATCAGTACAGAGGCTATTCGGTTACAGACAATGTTCCGTACACTTCCAAAACAACCGAGGGAAACGCTCTGCCGGAAACCTCTATTAAAGAATCCGCCACATCTGTCAGCCTGTTAAAATACGGCAGACTTATTACAGCTTCGTATGAGGCGGTAAGGCTTCAGAGATTGGACGTATTTGCCTTAATGCTTCGTTCAATAGGTAAAAAGCTTGCCGACGCAATGGTAAGCAGCGCTATTTCCACCTTGAAATCGGACGCGGCCGTTATAGATATTGCCGGAAGCGCGCTGGCTTTTTCAGACCTTACCGGACTTTACGGAAACTTTAAGGTCTATGATATGACTGATCTGATAGTATCTCCTAAAATTGCTGCGGAAATTATTTCAATGGAGCAGCTTAGGGATTCGATTACTGTTGACGAAAGAGGAAACGTTATTCTTCCGTTCGGAACAAGACTTATTAAATCAAACCAGATCAACGATCTGACTGTTATAGGAATAGACAGGCAGTATGCGCTTGAATTTATTACAAGCTCTGATCTCATTATGGAATCGGATAAGCTTATAGACCGTCAGATGGACGCATTCAGCGTTTCCTGCAACCTTGTGTTCAAAAAGCTTATGGCGGACGCCGTAAAGGTGCTTAATATGGATAAGTCATAAGTCCGGCTGTTGAAGCTCCGGCGGACGTCTGAAATGGCGTCCGCCGGAATAAAAGCTGCAAAATATTTATGAAAGGACGAAATATATGGAAAAGGAAGAAATACTCAAAAGGCTGAATGAATTTACACGACGGGAAATGTCTGAGGATGAGGTGTATATTTTTGACGTTATTCTCTGCGACAACGACATAGACAGAGATGGCGAGAGATTTTCTCAGAACGCGCTGGAAAGCTTAAAAAAGCTGTTTGTAGGGAAAACCGGAATATTTGATCATAATCCGAAAAGCGGAGGACAGACGGCAAGGATTTTTTCAACCGAGCTTGTAACCGATAATACAAAAGCTACGAAAAACGGCGAACCTTACACTTACTTAAAGGGCAGAGCCTATATGGTCAGAACAGACTCAAATTCGGGATTGATACGAGAGATAGACGGGGGTATAAAAAAGGAAGTAAGCATTTCTTGCAGCGCCGGCTCAAAAAAATGCTCCGTATGCGGAACGGATTTGAAAAGGAAAGGCTGTTCTCATGTAATGGGTAAAAAATACAGCGGAAAGACGGCTCATGCCGTTTTAGATGATATAAGCGACGCTTATGAGTGGAGCTTTGTGGCAGTTCCCGCGCAGGTCAACGCAGGAGTTACAAAAAGATTCGGCAGAAGCGCAGATTCGGCGGAGGCGAAGGCATATAGTGAAGAGCTTATGGAAAAGCTATGCAAAAGCGTAAGAACAGATATTTATAAGCTTTGTCTTGCTTCCGGCTCTTCCGTATGCGCTAAGGCGCTTTCTGCCGCCGCAGATAAAATGAATGCGGAGGAGCTTATTGAATTCAAGGAACTGCTTGAAAGGGAGCATAAATCTAAAACCGTTTCTCAATTGGATATAAAAAAGGACTGTTTGGACGATTTCAGAATGGGGGCTAAAAAAAATGAATATTAATCAGATAAGTTCTCTTTTTACACTTTTTTCAGGCGAGACTGATACGGAGACATATCGTCCGCTGATAGATTCGGCAATTGCCCAGGTAGAACGCAGGCTAAAGGAGGACGTTCAGGATTCCGACGCAAGGCTTGATTACCTTTGCGCCGCAATAGCAAATTTCAGATACAGTCAGATAACGTGCGTGAAAAACAAAATCGCTTATACTTATGCGGGAACAGCCGATTCAAAGGGCAATTCTCAGCTTGAATATGATTTTGCCAGAGAACTTATGCGGGAATATTATAAAGCCGCGTCCGATCTTCTCTATGACGACGGATTTATATTTACCGCGGTTTGCTGCGGGTAAGGGAGAAGATATATGGCGCAGTTAAAGCATATGGTAAACGGAATTTATCAGATTGTAAAAAGCGGCGGCACCGACGTTTACAGCGAATATGAAAAAATTCCCGTAATGGAGCACGGCGATATATACGCTGTGGCGTCCGTTGCGGAAATATATCTTGAAAACGTTTTTGTCGGGGAAAACGATAAGTTTTTCAGGGAAAGATATTTACTTGACGTTAAAATACTCGGCAGGCCTTATACTTCCCCTATGAGCCTTTATGAAATGCTCGACGTTCGGATATTGGATAAGCTTACCTCCAGCGGATATGTTATAAATTCCGCAAAAATATCGGCTCCGGTGCAGGATAACGGACTCAAGCGGCTTATTCTTGAATGCAGAGTCGAATTACTCGGAAAAACGGAGGTCGTTTATGAATCACAGTCTTGACATAGAAAAATACCGCGTTGCAGAGCTGGGAGACGTAAGATTATATATTTCTTCTTACGAACTGTCCCGTGACCGCCGTTACAGCTTTCAGAATCGTTCTGAAAACAGTATATATTTTACCGATAACGGCTCGTTTCCCGCATATTTAAAGCTTAAAGGATTTGTATTGAAGTCGGAATGTCCTATTCCCGGAGTTAAATTAAATCAGCAAATGAGCAACAATATAAGATATTTTCTTACCGCTGACGGTATATTTTATAACGCTGCAAGGCTCAAGACGTTTTCCGTTGTGACGGACGTTAATTCGGAGCTTATCAAATGCGAGATCGTATTATGCTGCGACAGCTATATAGAGCAGGCGGCGGAGGGGAGCTGAAATATGGATTCTCAGTATACGGTAAGAATGTATGACGAGGCAGGTAACTGCGTAATTGAAAGCATATGCTTTTATTTTAGATATGTCAAGGAGCTTTATACGCCTTATGTATGGTTTGAAGGAAAATTTATAAGCTCTGTAACCGCTCCCGCGTCAGACATTCTCAGGATAGAATTCTGGATATACGGCAAAATGATGCACAGAGGTCTTGCCGATAGTATAGATATATGCCGGGAGGGCAACAGGAATATAATAACGGTTAAGTCCAAAAGCTTTACTTCTTTGCTGTGTCAGAATCAGCCGGAGCCGGGTATGATAACGGACGTAAATCTTTCCAAAATTATAGGGACATATCCCGATATTCCTTACGTTACATGTGAGGACAGTGAAAACGAAAATTATATTTACGTCAAGGACGGAGCGACCGTATGGGACGCGGTCTGCAATTTCGGTTTCAGAAAAACCGGACTTTATCCTTATATAGAGGGAACTAATAATGTCAGGATAACGCAGAGAAATCCGTCGATCAACCATGTTGTCAACAATAATAATATTCTTGGCTCGGGAGTTTGTCATGACTGTTCCCGTATTATCAGTCATATACATATGCAGGATATAAACGGAGATTACGATGTTTACAGCAAAAGCAATGCGGAAGCGATGAGGAGAGGTATAATCAGGCATAAGCAAATCCCTCTCGACCGGCAGTTTTTGAATAATCCTGATTCGGGACTGAGCTTTAAGCTTAATTACAGCATGAGAGGGATGGTATGCAATTATATTAAATATGCGGGTTATAATTATGAGGATCTTTTTGACGAGGTAACCTACGGAAGCTTTACTAAAAAGAAAATTCACCGTATCGAGGTCGTTTTTAACGGAGGAATGCCCATAACCGTTCTGGGAACATATAACGACGGATTTTTCGGAGATCAATGATTCTTAGATCTGTAGATATTCGGCAAGCTTTGGAAAGGAATTATATATAGTGAAAAATATATAGATAACTACGGGGATAATCAGCATTACTGAGGATACCGCTGTGCCGTTTCTGAGCTTCTGGTGAGGCATTGTAAACGGCAGGCGGTTATTTTTATAGAATTTGATAAATAGCGCAAATCCGGCGATTGAAAGAGCCAGAGTGGCGAGACTGGTCAAAGCAAGCGCAAGCTGATTTTCAAGCACACCTGAATAGGATACCACCGTCGAATAGGTGTTAGCAAAAGAATGGACTATTATTGAAGGAATAATTGAATTATGCTTAACGTCGATATGCGCAAAGAATATTCCCATTATAAACGCAAAAATAAACTGACCTACGTTAGCGTGCATAAGACCGAAAAGCAGCGAACTCATAATAATTCCGAATCTCTGACCTACTCTGGATAGGTTTTTCATAACAAAGCCGCGATACATAAGCTCTTCTGTAACAGGAGCGCCTATACAGGCGTAGACCGCCGTTATTGCGATGGTTTTCGGATTTTCATAGTTCATCATTTCTGTTCCTACGCTCATATCCACGCCGCTGAAGATCATTTCTGCGGCCGAGCCTGCAATACCGGCGATATATCTAATAAAAAAGCTTATAACGCAATATGCCGCGATTGTTTTAACGGTGAAGTCTGCGGCGCTGAAATACGATTTTATCTTTATATTAGAAACCTTTGATCCAAGCAGAAATATAACGATACTGCACGATGTCAGGATAAGCATATTAAGACCTATATTAATAGCGGAGGTATTGAAAAACGTTTCAAGTCCGGAGAGATATTGACGCGTCGCTTCAACGGGCTTAACGCCGTCAATCCGCATTACAATAAGCCGTAAAATATATACGGCGGCAAGCAGAAGACCGTTTGAAAGCAGAAAATGGAGAATAATTCCTCCTCCGGCAATATTAAAATAATGTCTGATACGTCTTCGCTCGGCCTTAGACGGCTCAAAGGGAATCTTGCAGCCCGGAATATCTATCTGCGGAACTATTTCTCTGTAATCGCTGTTGTAAGCTTCATATTCTGTAAAATTTTCAAACGGGTTTTGGGGATTTATATCTGACCCCGGCTTTAATGTCTGAGTTTCAAAAATATTATTATCCATAATAGCATATCAAGGCGGCTTGCGCGCCTTTCCTCCGTATCAGTAGTTTTTCTAATATTATATATCAATTTTTACATATAGTCAAATCTCTGACGCCAAAAAGTTGTGGACAAAGCTGAAAAAGTGTGGTATAATAAATTTAACAGTTTATCAAAAAGAAAGGAAAACTATAAAAATGTTTCATGAAAAGTCATGCGGAGCAATTGTTTTTCGAAAATTTCACGGAAACATTGAAATTCTTCTTATAAAGCATGTAAACAGCGGACATTGGTCGTTTCCTAAGGGACATGTTGAAAAAAATGAAACAGAGCTGGAAACGGCTCATCGGGAAATAATGGAGGAAACGGGAATCGACGTCATTCTTGATCCTACATTCAGAGAAACAGTTTCCTATTCTCCCAAAAAGGATACTCAGAAGGTAGTTGTTTATTTTCTTGCGAAAGCAAAGAATTTTGATTTTAAGGCTCAGGAAGAGGAAATTTCAGAAATAAGATGGGTTGATATAGGTTATGCCGTAAATATCCTGACCTATGATAACGATAAGGTTATCGTAAATAAGGCAAAGTCGGCGATAAAGGAAAGAGAATAAAAAAACGCAGCCTTAAGGCTGTGTTTTTTTATTCAGTCGCCGAACGAGATACCAAGATCCTTGGCTGTTATAACAAGCTGGCCGTCCGGAGAAACGAACTTGGTTTTACCCGCTATATCCTCCAGCTTGTTGGAGGTTATCTTTCCGCCGATCTTAGCTACTGTTCTTCCGTATTTTTCCTGCAAGATAAGTCCCGCGGCGTGAACGCCGAACTGTGTAGCGAGTATCCTGTCATATGCGCTGGGACTGCCGCCTCTAAGCATGTGTCCCGGAACGCAGACTCTTGTTTCAAGACCTGTTTTTGCCTGTATCTGGGAGGCTATTCTGTTGGTAGCCGTTACGATTCCGGCCTCCGCTCTTTTTTTAGCTCTTTCCTTTTTCTTTATTTGCGCTTCTTCTTTATCAAAGACGCCTTCGGCTACGGCTATAATGGAAAAATTCTTGCCGCTTTCGCTCCTTTTTATTACTGATTTGCACACCTTGTCAATATCATAGGGTATTTCCGGTATAAGAATTATATCGGCTCCGCCTGCGATTCCGGCGTTTAAAGTAAGCCAGCCCGCTTTATTTCCCATGATTTCGCAAAGAAGTATTCTCGAATGGCTGTTGGCCGTAGTGTGAAGTCTGTCAATAGCGTCGGTGGCTATATCCACAGCCGAATGAAAGCCGAATGTTACGTCCGTACCGTAAATATCGTTATCTATGGTTTTGGGAAGTCCGATAACGTTCAGGCCTTCGTCTGCAAGAAGTCTGCTTGTTTTATGGGTTCCGTTTCCGCCCAGCGTCAGCAGGCAGTCAAGCTTTTGCTTTTTATAGGTTTCCTTCATGCACTTAACCTTGTCAACATTATCCTCGCCGATAACCTGCATCATTTTAAACGGTTGACGCTTTGTGCCGAGTATAGTGCCGCCTCTTGTAAGAATGCCTGAAAATTCATCGGGATTCATATCTCTGCAAAGATTGTTTATAAGTCCGTAATACCCGTTTGAAATTCCGACCATCTCAACGTTTTCCGTTCCCATCATTTCATAGCAGGCTTTGGCGACACCCCTTATCGTAGCGTTAAGACCGGGGCAGTCTCCGCCGCTTGTCAGGATTCCTATTCTTTTTTTCATAAATTTAGACCGTCCTTTCAATTTGGAATATGCCGAGGCGTGAGTATATGAAAGCCTTAATAGGCAGTTTGTTTAAAATAAATTAAGTCAACACTATTATTATACCTATTTTTATTAAAATTGTCAACATTTTATATATTAACTATAGAATTATTTTTTTGCTTTCACATAATATTCACAATAATGTATTATACTTATTTTTGATAAAAATATATCTGGAGCGGATCCGGATTTTTTAATACGGGAGGACAGTTTATGAGCAGGATACTTATTGTGGACGATGAAATCAATATCCGCAGGGTGGTTAAGGAATACGCCGAGTTTGAGGGATATGAGGTAGGCGAGGCCGCTAACGGCATGGAGGCGGTAGAGCTGGTAAAAAATAATGATTACGATCTGATAGTTATGGATATCATGATGCCCAAGCTGGACGGTTTTTCCACCTGCAAGGAAATAAAAAAGTACAAATCCATACCGGTTATAATGCTATCGGCAAGGGGCGAGGAATATGATAAGCTTTTCGGATTTGAACTGGGAATTGACGATTACGTTGTAAAGCCTTTTTCACCGAAGGAGCTTATGGCGAGGATAAAAGCCGTTATCAAGCGCAACAGCCGTCCGGACAGCGGCATACCGGAAAAGCTGAAATTTGAGGGACTGGAAATAGATCTTGCAGGCAGGGAGGTTTATGTCGACGGCGTAAAGGCTTCAATGACGCCGAAGGAATACGATTTGCTTTTTTATCTCGTTAAAAACAAGAATCTTGCGCTCACAAGGGACAAGCTTCTCGAGGAGGTCTGGGGCTACGACTTTTTCGGGGACGACAGGACGGTGGATACCCATATAAAAATGCTCAGAAACAGTCTGGGGCCCTATAGGAAGTTTATCGTCACACTGAGAGGAATGGGATATAAATTTGAGTATGGTCAGAATTAAAAATCCATGCGTCAGCCTTAAATTTAAAATTTGGCAGTATTTCATGTTTTTTACGGCCGTGGTATTTATACTTCTCTGGTTTTTTCAGATAGTGTTTCTTGAGAATTTTTATGAGGGAATGAAAATTTCCGATGTCAAACGTTCCGCGGCAACAATCGTTGAAAACTACGGAGACGAGGATTACAGCGACTTGCTCACGGAAATAGCCATAAACAACGATTTATGCATAGTGATTACGGACAAATTTAACAGAACCGTTTATTCCAAGGACGTTATGGGCAGAAACTGCCTTATTCACGGACCGAATAATATGAGCTATGATTTTATCCAGAAACTCAGGGACAGTGAAAAAAGCTCGATTTACTTCAAGGAGTTCAACAGTACGATAAACAGCGACACGCTTATTATGGTTTCAACCATAGGCGCCAAGGACGATCCTGACGGATATCTTCTTATAAATACTCCTCTTGTTCCGATTGGCTCCACAGCCTCGATTATAAAAAGACAGCTTATTATCATAACGTTTTATCTGCTTGTGCTGGGCGTGATAATTTCATTTTTCATGTCGAAAAGAATCGCGGATCCTATAACAAGAATAACAAAATCTGCGGAGGGTCTTGCCGAGGGAAAATACGATATAAAATTCGAGGGCGGAGATTACCTTGAAATTCAGCAGCTGGCGAGTACGCTTACTTACGCCGGGCAGGAGATTTCAAAGGTTGATATGATGCAGCGGGATCTTATAGCCAATGTGTCCCACGACTTAAGAACGCCGCTTACCATGCTCAAGGCATATGCGGAAATGATAAGAGATCTTTCAGGAGATAATCCTGTAAAGCGCAACGAGCATCTTGAAATAATAATAGAGGAAACCGACAGGCTTGCGCAGCTTGTAAACGACATACTGGATCTTTCTAAGCTTGAGGACGGCAATCAGAAGCTCAATTACAGCGAATTCAGCATTACCGAGGTGCTTGACGGAATCATCGCAAGATACAAGGGAATTTCAAAGAGGTCCGATTATATTATTTCCTTTAAGCCTGACGAAGAAGTCACGGTGAGATGCGACGTTATAAAAATTCAGCAGGTTATCTACAACTTGATAAATAACGCTATAAATTATACCGGAGACGATAAAAGGGTTTTTGTACGTCAGATTAATAAGGAAAAAAGCGTAAGGATAGAGGTTTCCGATACCGGACAGGGAATAGCAAAGGATAAAATAGGTCTTATTTTTGAAAAATATTATCGTTCTGAAAACCATAAGCGCGAGGTTATCGGGACAGGTTTGGGGCTTTCAATAGTAAAGGCCATATTGAAAAAGCACGGTTACAGCTTCGGCGTTTACAGCGTTATCGGTAAGGGCTCGACATTCTGGTTTGAAATAAGCGATATTGTATCGGAGAAGCCGGAGGTCGAAAACGGCAGAAAAAAGTAAAAAACTGATTTCCCGTTTCTTTCAAGGACTTTTCACAGAGATTTCACATATGAGCTTTATAATACAAGCATACTCAGTAATGAGTATATCTTCAATTTAACGTTTACCCCAGCGTTAAATTAAAAATCCCCAATAATCCCTATATCATGGCAAAAAGTCCCCTTAAGGGGACTTTTTGTTTTATAAAAAGGCTGCCGTTATTTTTAATTAACGGCAGCCTTTTATCATAGATAAAGCAGAGCTGTTGCAACGGGAATTGTATCGTAAAGCTCAATTGTCTTTGTTAATCGTTTTATTTTTGTGATTAATATTCTGTCAGCGTTATACCGTTTTCACCAAGCGGTATTTCATGGTCAAGACCTACAAATTTGCCGTCCTTCTGCCAGAGAACTTCCTTTACAAAATTATACTTTTCCGTATCCCATGTTGTAAAATCATCCTTCACAAGTCCGCCGGTATCTCCGGAATTCGCGTTGAAGCACCAGAATGTATGATTTATTTTGTTTTCAGAAATAAGCTGTCGGAGGTAAGTCATCCATGTGACGTTAGGCTCGGTCATATAGCCTCCCCATTCGCCTATAAGCAGAGGAGCTATATTTTTGTCCTGAATATAGAACCAGTTATCATACCAGCAGTCCTTATAAAGAGAATCATATGTATAGCCGCCCTCGAACCACGGCTGCTCATAGACTGCCGGACCGTAATCATGAGGGGAATAAACCAGCTTGTTTTGACGATTGCCAAGATCTATAGGATTATCTGCAACGCCCCTTAAATTTCCTCCCCACCAGTTAAAGAAATAATCGTCTTCGTTCTGGGAGCCGAAATTTCCGTTTTTCTTTATGTCCTTAGGGTAGATTTCAATGCCCTCTACCATCACCAGTACGTTGGGGTTTTTATCTAAAACGGCATTCGCCGCCTTTTCCGCTATGTATTTCCAGTTATCTGAATCCTTGGAATCGTCCCACTTCGCCCTCGGCGACTCGTTTTGTTTTCCATGTGGTTCGTTTTTCAGATCATATGCGATTATGGTATCGTCGCCTTTATAACGCTCAGCCATCCACGACAGACTGTCAAGGTAATCCTGCTCGGTAATGTTTCCGTCTGTCCACAGCGGTTTCATGTGGCCCATGGAATCGGTTACGGCGCAGTGGATATCTATCATTATTTTGATGCCGTTAGCGCGGCACTGTCCGATGACATAATCAAAAATTTCAAGACTGTTCATTCCCTCAAGATATGAGTTTGAAGCTTTATTATAATTTGCCTCCGGATATTCTCCGTCCGCCCAATTGTTTATAAGCTCTGTTGATATAGGAATTCTCAAAAGATTGAAGCCGTGGTCGGCAATGCTAGCAAGAGATGAGTTCAGGTCGCACGCCCAGAGTCCGTCAAAGCAGTTTGTGCCTGTGTTGTATCCGAACCAGTTACAGCCTGTCAGCCAGACTTCCTTGCCGCTTGAATCTATTATTTTATTTCCCTTTACGGATAGCCAGTCGTCCGTTGTGGGCGCGGAAACGTCCTTTGCACCGGTATTGACAATTGCTTCGCCGGTATTTCCGCTCTGCTGACTGTTACCGTTCTGCTGCTGCGAAACGCCGGCTGTGCCGGAGCATGAAACGGAGGACGTATCAACAGCGTCCTTAGAACCCGATATCTGGAAGCCGAAAGCAGTCTCGCCGCCTGTTTCCAAAGCTTTGTTGTATTCCTCAGGTGTTACGGTTATTGCCGATTCCGATACTGAAAAGCTTCCGCCCCAACTGCTTATTATCTCAATGTCTGATTTAAGAGGTATAGTAACGGTCCAGCCGTTTATTCCTGAGGAACCGCTGTTTTTTACCGCTCCCTGATAATCGGTAAAGGATTTTCCGTCCGTTTCCCAGCTATTTCCGGCTGTGAGCGTTACGTCGAGTTTTATTTGTTCGCTGACGTCACGATCGGTTACGGAAGAGGACTCGATTGTAATTCCTGATGAAACGGAAACCACGTCTCCGGTATTAGACGAGCCGCCGGAGCCGTCGTCGCTGCACCCGCAAAGCGGAAATACAGTAATTAAAGCCGCCGCTGCAAAACAGGCTAATTTATTTTTAAGCATATATTATCTCTCCTGTCATATTTTACTGCTTGTTTATAATAATTATGCCTTAAATTTAATTAAAAGTCAATGCATATAAGGAAATATATGTTGTTAAAACTGTTCGAAAATTGAAAAAATTTAGTTAAAATACATAGTGACATTAATTTGCGATAATGGTATAATAAAATAAGTATAAAATAATGGACGGTTTTGGATAAATATAGGAAATCGGCATTCGTTTTATATGTATAATTATCATGATATACTAATTTTATATATCTACATGCCCGGGGTTGCCGCGGCAGAATGGAGATCAAGATGCTGAAAAACTACGATATTATTATTGCCGGAAGCGGTACGGCAGGACTGTATACTGCGATAAATCTGCCGTCCGATATGAAAATTCTTATACTTTCCAAGCGTGAGCTGAAGCTTTGTAATTCTGCGCTTGCTCAGGGAGGTATTGCCGGAGTTTACAATTCGCCGGAGGATAATATTCAGCTTCATCAGAATGATACGATGATTGCCGGAGGCTTTAAGAATAATACGGAAACGGTTCATATTTTAGTTTCAGAGGCGGCTAAGGACATACAGGCTCTTATTGATATGGGAGTGGATTTCGACAGGACTCCGGATGGAAATCTTCACAGAACTCTTGAGGGAGGACACTGCCGTCACAGAATTTTTCATCATAAGGACGCTACCGGCTTTGAGATAGTATCGAAATTGCTTGATAAGGTAAAGAGCCTTCCGAATGTGGATATTCTTGAAAACACGTATCTTTGCGGCTTGAAAAAGACGTCGACCGGTTTTTCAGCGGATACCTGGCAAAACGGAGAAAGGCGTTCGTTTAACAGTCATTTCATGATGCTTGCCACAGGCGGTATCGGAAGGGTTTATGAATATACTACCAATTCCGCGATAGCTACCGGAGACGGTATAACCTTAGCCTATGAGATGGGGGCGGATATAAAGAATTTGAGTCTTGTCCAGTTTCACCCAACCGCGTTCAATAACAGGCATACAAGAGAATGCTTTCTTATTTCCGAGGCCGTCAGGGGAGAGGGCGCTTATCTTCTCAACAAGGACGGCGAACGTTTTATGCATAATTATGACGACAGGCTGGAGCTTGCTCCGAGAGACGTCGTTTCACATGCTATTATACATGAAAGCAGAAAGCTGGGCTCTACTGAATTTTATTTGGATATAAGCAGAAAGGATCCCGAATTTCTTAAAAACCGTTTTCCTATGATTTATAAAAATTTGCTTAAGCAGGGCTATGATCTGACTAAGGACAGAATTCCCGTATTTCCGTGTCAGCATTACCTGATGGGCGGAATTAATGTTGACAGCTTTGCAAGAACGGGCATTGAAAACCTTTACGCCGCGGGCGAATGCTCGCATACGGGCGTTCATGGCAATAACAGGCTTGCCAGCAATTCGCTTCTTGAGGCTCTCGTATTTTCGCGCAGGGCGGCGCAGGATATTTCCGAGAAAAGAGACGGTGTGTCAGATGACTTTGAGGACTATAAATTTGAAGAGCAGTCTGATCCCGCTGCAATTCCTCAGGGATTCAGAACTGAAATACGCCATATAATGCAGAGCAGTTATTTTGTTATACCGGATAAAAAGGCGGCTGTCGAAGGATTTGAAAGGGTAAAGGAAATAAAGCGGGAGTTGACTTCAGGAAAGTATATGATAAATCCTGATTTTATAGAAGCGAAATCTCTTGCGACTATCGCATATCTCATTTTAAAGGAAGTTATATAGGAGAGGATAACGACTATGCTTAATCGGTTTTATGTGGATAATATTATTAATACGGCGCTTGCCGAGGATATTAACTATATTGACGTTACAACGGATAATCTTTTACAGGACGACGACGTAAGCGAGGCTTATTTTGTTGCTAAAGACAGCGGAATTCTCTGCGGAATAGACATTGCCGCCAGAGTTTTTGATCTTGCCGGCGGAAATGTTGAAAAGGAAATACTTCTTAAAGACGGAGCGCCGATAAAAAAAGGAGATTACATAGCTTTTTTCAGAGGAAGCGCCAAAACGCTTTTAAAGGGCGAGCGTACCGCGCTTAATTTGATTCAGCATATGTCGGGGATAGCGACGGCTGCAAATGAATGCGTAAAGCTTGTGGAGGGTACAAACGCCAGCATAGCCGACACCAGAAAAACACTCCCCGGGCTGAGAGCGCTTCAAAAGTATTCGGTTACGGTAGGGGGCGGAAAAAACCACAGGTTTAATCTTTCCGACGGAGCTATGCTAAAGGATAATCATATAGACGCCTACGGCTCTATCACCGGCGCGGTTTCGGCTCTTAGGAAGAAAGCCGGACACATGCTTAAGATTGAGGTTGAGGTAAGAAATCTTGAAGAGCTTGAGGAGGCTCTTGAGAATAAATGTGAGGTAATCATGCTTGATAATATGAGCGATGACGAAATGAAAAAAGCGGTGGAGATTACTAACGGAAGAGCGCTGCTGGAGGCTTCGGGTAATATTACTCTTGATAATATCAGGCAGAAGGCGTTGACAGGCGTCGATATTATATCTCTCGGAGCGCTGACTCATTCTGTTAGATGCTTTGATATATCAATGAAAATCAAATCCTGCGACCATAAATAATAAAGCGGCTGTGACTGAAACGGCGTTGCCGCGGCAATACTTTATATATAACGACTACGACGGGAGGACGGCTTTACGCCGTATACAGAATATGCAGAAGAAGTTTTCATTAAAAAATAACCGTCTTGCCAAGACGATTATTTTAAGCGGAGCTATCCTGATTATTGTTGCGTTTGTAATATTGAGATACGAGGGATTTTTTTCGATTATCTCCAAAGTGATTAATATATTTCGTCCTATAATTATAGGAGGAGTTATCGCTTTCGCATTAAATCGTCCGATAAACTTTTTTCACGCAAAATACCGTACTCTGTTTTTCTGGCTGGGAGAAAAGCTTGGTGCAAAAAGAAAGAACCGCCGCAGAAAAAGTGCGAACAATACAGGCAGGGCGTCGTTTATATGCTCGTGCGTTACCACATATATAATTCTGATCGCTATAATAGTCGGAATTATTTGGTTTATAGTTCCTCAGATTTCTGAAAGTATTTCTATGTTCAGCGCCAATTTCAACGATTATACCAATAACCTTATAAATTTCTTTGAATCAAATAAATTCAGGCTTGATTATTTAATGGATAAAATAGACCTTGGAGATATGCTGGAAAAGGTAAAGGAAAAAATATCTGAGCTTCCGGAATATATACCGACGGTTTTGGCAAAGACAATGGATATAACAAGCGGAATAATCGGAACGGTTGTCGATACCGTAGTAGGCTTTGTATTTTCAATATATATCCTTATGGATAAGCAGAACCTGAAAAGACATGCTAGAATATTGACTAAATCAATGCTTAAACACAGATATAACCGATTTGAAAGAATTATCAGAATGGCATATGACGCTTTTTCCAATTTTTTAAGCGGTCAGCTTATGGAGGCGGTTATTTTAGGAATACTATGCTTTTTCGGCATGACCATTTTCAGATTTGATTATGCTCCTCTGATAAGCGTTATTATCGGCATTACAAATATGATACCGATTGTAGGTCCGATTCTGGGAACAATTCCATGCGCTCTTATTCTTCTTATGGTAAATCCCATAAAGGCAGTCTGGTTTGTGGTGTTCATTATAATAATTCAGCAGATTGATTCTAACCTTATTTATCCGAAGGTCGTCGGAAATTCCATAGGGCTGCCTGCCCTTTGGGTTTTGTTTGCCATCACCGTAGGAGGAGGTCTATGGGGTATACTCGGTATGATAGTCGGGGTACCGCTGGTTTCGATTCTCTATGCGGTTATGCGCCAGAAGGTCCATGAGGAAGAAGAAAACGAAAGAATATCAGAGAAAAGCGCAGATCCTTGAAGGTGAAGGATCTGCGCTTTTTATTATGCGTTTTCTGCTATAACCTCAGTAAGAAGATTGGGAGGCAGCTGCTCGTATCTGAGGAAATCAAATGTAAAGCTTCCCATTCCTCTTGTGGTTTGTCGGAGGTACATTATAAAATCATGCATTTCTCTGATGGGAACTTCTGCGGTAATTACAGTCGTTCCCGTTTCAGCAGGCTCCATTCCGGATACCCTGCCTCTGCGCTTGTTCAGCTCGCCCATAACGTCTCCGGTATTTTCATCAGGAACGCATACGTTTAACGAGCCAATCGGTTCGAGCATAACAGGATCGGCATTTTTAAGCCCTTCCTTGTATGCGAGCGAAGCCGCCGTTTTAAAGGCCATTTCTGAAGAGTCCACCGGGTGATATGAGCCGTCCAGCAATATAGCCTTAAGACCTACCACAGGACAGCCTGCAAGAACGCCTTTCTTGACGCATTCCTGCAATCCCTTTTCAACTGCCGGAAAATAATTTCTGGGCACCGCGCCTCCGAATACCTTTTCTTCAAAAATAAGCTCGTCGCTGACGCATGGCTCAAATTCTATCCAGACATGACCGTATTGACCGTGACCGCCCGTCTGTTTCTTATATTTTCCCTCTGCCTTCACCTTTTTGCGTATTGTTTCTCTGTAGGCAATCTTCGGAACTGATAATCCGATATCCACACCGAATTTATTCTTTAGCTTAACGGCTGATATTTCAAGATGCTGTTCTCCCAATCCGCTTAATATCTGTTCGTTGGTGTATGAGTCCGTATAGTATGATAATGTCTTATCCTCATCTAAAAGACGCTGAATGCCTGAGGATATCTTGCTTTCATCACCCTGTGCCTTGGCCTTAACAGCCATTGAATAGCAGGGTGAAGGGAAGCTTATTCTGCTGAACGTTATTTTTCTTTCAGGCGAGCAGAGAGTATCTGAGGTGGACGCTGATATTTTTACAGCAACCGCTATATCTCCCGCCTTTGCTTCGGATATTTCGTTTTGCTGTTTGCCCGTCATTCTATAAAGCTTGCCTATTTTTTCAGTTTCTCCCGTAGATGTGTTTATAACCTGAGAATCGGATTTCAATATTCCTGACATAACTCTGATATATGACATTTTACCTACAAAAGGATCGGAAACTGTTTTGAAAACGAACGCCGACAGCGGATCCTCCGATTTACAATTGGCTGTTACCGTTTTTCCGTTTTCAACCGCTTCTTTAGGCGGTACTTCGTCCGGCGACGGAAGCAGGAGAGTTATCTCCTTAAGCAGCATATCAACTCCTGAAAGATCGGATGATGAAACGCATACCACCGGAGTTATGATTCCCTTGTTCATTCCTGTGTGTATGCCGTTTATAAGTTCTTCCTGAGTAAACGGTTCGCCTTCAAAGAATTTATTCATAAGCTCTTCGTCCGTTTCGGCAACCGCCTCGCTGACGGCTTCGATCAGACCGTCTATACGGTAAACCATTTTCTCAATAGCCTTTGCAATAGGGAGGTCAATTTCCACGGCCTTTCCGTTTTCGTATTTGTAAACCTTCATTTCAATAAGATTAACGTAGGAAACTATCTTTTCGTTTTCTATAACCGGTACCACGATTGGACACACAGTAGGACCGAAAACGGTTTTCAGTTCAGTAAGAACATTATAAAAATTGGCGTTTTCGTCGTCTATTTTTGTTACGGCGAACATCTTTGATTTTCCGGCTCTGACAGCTGACGCATAAGCTTTTTTAGTACCTGTCTTAACCCCTGATTTAGCGGAAACGGTTATCATAACAGTGTCGGAGGCGTATATACCCTCCTCCATTTCTCCGGCAAAATCAAAAAGACCGGGAGTGTCGATAAGATTGATTTTAGTTTCCTCATAATCAAAGGATGCCAGCGCCGCGTTTATTGAAATTTTTCTTTTTATCTCTTCTGAGTCAAAGTCGCAGACAGTAGTTCCGTCAATTGTTTTACCCAGTCTATCGACTGCTCCCGCTTTGAAAAGCAGAGCGTCTGCAAGCGAGGTTTTTCCGGAACCGTTATGTCCGGCAAGAGCTATATTCTTTATTTGTTTCATCTCGGTAAATCTCCTTTAATAAAAATATACAATAAACTATATTTAATTATACAACTTTTTATTTATATTTTCAACTGTATTGGAAATATTCTATATAATCTATTAATAAACAAGCTTGGAGTTGTGCAATTTCCACAAATAACAGCAATGGCTTTATAAATATATGTTCAGTATTTTAGGGATTTCAGAGCAGCAGAGGTTTATGAAAGATATTATGTTTTCATATTTCATAATCAGAGGAGATTCAAAATCAGAAAATCCGGAAAAATAATTTTCTGTTATCCATTTTGTACCGTTTATTATTTCAATGCCGGAGATATAATCCTTAATACGGCAGCCGAATGATTGTTTCAGCATATTTACCGGATCGTTTTTAAAGGGATAACGCTTAGCCATAATAGCGTCGCCTCCGTTAAGTTCGCGCATCATAAATCCGAAAAATTCTTTATCTTTCTGACTGATACCATATTTCATAGCCTCGGCGGCGCACTTTTCCCTAATTGTCTTAATAAAGATTTCATCAGTTATCAGATGAACAAGATAGCCTTTGTAAAGATCTCTTTCTTCGTTTTTATTGCAGTAAGCGTCGGCAAAGTCTTTTAGTCTGCTGTGGAACAGATTCAGATTTTCAGGACTGAGAAAATCCCAATCGGGTATCCCGCTGCGCATATGCGTATACTTTTTCATTTCACGCACATAATTCTTTCTTTCATGGATACAGTCCGGAGCTATATTTCCCGCATAATAAAGCGGCAAACGCTTGATTCCCAGCATGTCATAGGTCGCGTCCGCAGCCGCTAAATGTATTACGACGCCTGCCATTATTTTTTCTCCTTGTAAAAAATATACCCCTGTGTAAACACAGGGGCTGTAGTTTATTTGGCATAATCAACCGCGCGGCTTTCACGGATCATATTTACCTTAATCTGACCCGGGTATTCCATTTCACTTTCGATTTGCTTTGCAATATCTCTTGCAACGATAACCATACGTTCATCGTTGATAACCTCGGGACATACCATGATCCTTACCTCGCGTCCTGCCTGAACGGCGTAGCACTTGTCCACTCCCTCATAGGCATTGCAGATTTCTTCAAGCTTTTGCAGACGTTTTATGTAATTTTCATAGTTTTCGCTTCTTGCTGCCGGTCTTGCGGCCGATATAGCGTCGGCGGCCTGGACTATGCAGGCTATTACCGTTCTTGGCTCAACGTCGTTATGATGAGCTTCAATCGCATGGATAACCTCAGGATTTTCCTTATACTTACGGCATACGTCTACGCCTATCTGAACGTGCGAGCCTTCAATTTCAGCAGTAAGCGCCTTGCCTATATCATGAAGAAGTCCGGCGCGTCTTGCAAGGTTAGCGTCTACGCCCAGCTCTGAGGCAAGTATTCCTGAAAGCTGCGCAACCTCAATCGAGTGGTTAAGTACATTTTGACGGTAGCTGGTACGGAACCGCAGACGTCCGATAAGCTTGATAAGCTCATGATTGATACCGTGGACATTTGTTTCAAGAACGGCTCTTTCGCCCTCCTGTTTGATTCTGTATTCAACCTCGCGTCTGGCTTTGTCAACCATCTCTTCGATACGAGTAGGATGTATTCTGCCGTCTGAAATAAGCTTTTCAAGGGCTATTCTGGCGACTTCTCTTCTTACATGGTCAAAGCAGGAAAGCGTTATAGCCTCCGGAGTATCGTCGATTATGAGATCTACGCCGGTTAGGGTTTCAAAGGTTCTGATATTTCGTCCTTCTCGGCCTATAATACGACCCTTCATTTCATCGTTCGGAAGAGGAACGACTGAAACGGTCGCTTCTGAAACCTGCTCTGCGGCACATTTAGCAATAGCCAGAGATATATAGCTTCTTGCCTTTTCGTCGCATTCGTCCTTTATCTGCTGTTCATAATTAGAAATCTTAACCGCCTTTTCATGAACAAGATCTCCGTCAAGCATTTCAAGGATATATTCCTTAGCCTGATCCTTTGTAAATTCTGAGATTCTTTCAAGGATATCCATCTGGCTTTTTTTAATGGTTTCAGCTTCCTTGAGCTTCTCTTCCGCATTTTTGATTTTATTCTGGAGGATTTCTTCTTTACGCTCCAGGTTGTCGTTTTTTTTATCAAGGGTTTCTTCTTTTTGCTGTATACGCCGTTCCTGACGGGAAACCTCCGAACGCCTGTCCTTAAGCTCCTTTTCAGCGTCGGAACGCAGCTTATGGATTTCGTCCTTAGCTTCAACAAGAGCGGCCTTTTTCTTTGTTTCGGCTTCTTTATCAGCGTCGGCAAGAAGTCTTTCAGCTTCCTTTTCCGCGGAACCCATAATAGATTCAGCCTGCTTTTGTCTGTAAGCGATTCCCTGCTTAAAACAGATAAAGCCTGCCGCCGCAGCGCCGACTATAAATGCTGCCACACAGCAAATAATTGCAATAGTAGTATTCATTGCCCGCACATTACCTCCTTTGAATTAGTTATAGAAATTGTACAATAACTTGATTACTCCGGCAGGATAATGTTGCCATAATTCTATTCATATTTTTATTTTCAACGTAAATCTTAGTTTACGTTATTCCGTAACTAACGGAAATCAGCCCCATTGCCGGAACTGTGCTGAGATGTAGTGGTTATAATAAATATCAGGACTTTGTTCATATAAAAAACTATGATTTAATTACAGCCGCATAAAAAGCCGCAGTAATAATTGTGCAAATTTATACAATACATTTATTTTATACTTTTTTTAGAGAATTGTCAAGCTATATTTTGCGGTCAGACTGCTATTTACAAAATATTTATGATTTTGAACATATTTTCGACTAAATTCGGAAAAATCAGGCATTATAATAGTAGTATTATAAATATATCAGTCAATTTACAGATTAAACGAATTATGTATAATAAGGGATCATAAAGGAAAAACTAATAACGATAACCGCATATGCGTATGCGGCGGAAAGGAAGGAAAAATATGGTAACACAAAAGGAATACAGCGAAATGAGCAAAAAGGCTTCTCCTAATTCGAGAAGCTGGGTAAATGTTCCTGTGGCTTTTCTTATCGGAGGAGCTATATGTACATTAGGCGAAATTTTTTTGAATATTTTCACTAAATTCGGATGCGCCAAGGAGTCCGCAGGCGCATGGGCTTCAATTATCCTTATTCTTTTAAGCGCTATATTGACCGGATTCGGTTTATATGAAAAAATCGCCAAGCATGCGGGAGCGGGAACACTTGTGCCTATAACCGGTTTTGCAAACGCAGTCGTATCTTCTGCGCTGGAATCGAAATCAGAGGGCTTTATTCTGGGAGTTGGAGCTAAAATATTTACGATTGCCGGTCCCGTAATATTATACGGCACAACCGCGTCTGTTATTTACGGTCTTGTTTATTACCTTTTTGTGAAATAGAAAAAAGCCGACTAAAATAGTCGGCTTTAATATTTTTTATTGTAAGATAACTAATTTTAACAATTTGTTAACATTTTATATCTTCGAATATGCTATAATAATT
>ERZ894251.141-NODE-141-length-57393-cov-37.342112_pt1 | contig 57393 bp, 48 predicted proteins | sample MGYA00380301_ERZ894251 | MGnify/ENA primary metagenome ERZ894251 (study PRJEB32331, sample SAMN06328418) | human gut metagenome | biome: human gut microbiome; feature: stool | host: Homo sapiens | collected 2014-02-13 ... | reverse complement strand
AAAAGGAAAAACTTTTATTAAAACGAAATCACAGATTAACAAACATCCGTAAAAACTATTTGAATCAGACCATATCTGAGATCGTAAATCGAAAACCAAGATTTATCTGTATTGAAGATCTGAATGTCAGCGGAATGATGAAAAATAGACATTTATCCAAAGCAGTTCAGGAACAAGGATTTTTTTGGTTTAGAAAACAGCTTGAATACAAATGCAGTGATAAAGGGATCCAGCTTATTGTGGCTGATCGGTTTTATCCATCATCAAAGCTTTGCAGCTGTTGTGGAAATATCAAAAAAGATTTGAAATTATCTGACAGGGAATATAGATGTGAGTGTGGGAATATAATTGACAGAGATTTCCAGGCATCAATAAATCTTAAGGGTTATGGAGAACGATTTGCAAGCTGACACTGAAACGTTAATGCAAATATGTACGGATACGTTAGTCCGGAATTTACGCCTATGGAGAGTACAAGAACTTGTGAGTAGATAGATATTTATATCATCAAAAGCATACTCATTGAAGTAGGAATGAAACATAGAAGTTTGTAACTTTTTATAAGTTTTCAGTAACGGTATGAGGAATGAAAATATGAGTAATACAGCGACGATTTCGCAGGGACAGGAGATTTTAGCACTCCAGGATGAACTGACCGGTGCGCTGATCGGTCTTGCCAGATCCTGTGGTAACAATCCAAAGACAGAAAACACAGATGAGATTATCATCGAAGGTCTTGTGCATACGATTACGAACAGCAACACCGGGGCAGCAGCTTTAAAAGCGATGATCGAAAAAGTAAGAGAAGAAAAAAATACCGTCGCACCGGATTGCGCAGTCTGTGCAGCACCGTGTGGCAATACCTCCGAATATGATGTGAGCAATATCTGGAAACACGAAACAGATGTGCGCGGCGTGGAGACTGCAATCCTTTTCGGAATCCGGGAGATGGCAGCCATTATTTACCCGGCGGTCGTTATGGGGAAAATGGATGCAGAAGTGAACGAATTTTTCTACAAGGCACTCTGCATGATCAGTTATGGAATGAGTAAAGAGGATCTGTTACCGGTTGTGCAGGAACTGGGTGAGATGAACCAGAAGTGCAGAGAGCTTCTGGGACAGGTGTAGCAAGAGAAAAGTCTAAAAAATGAGATTTCTTGACAGAGAACAGGGGATTTGGTATTGTTTAAAAGATGGAAAAATCTGACAGACGAGAAATAAACCGATAGAAAAGAAATGAAATAATAGGAAGCGGGTTGCGTCTGGCAATCCGCTTCTTTTAAAATTGGAAGTTGGACAGTGGCGTAGCGAGTGTAACGTAGCTATGCTTTTAGATTTTAACGAAAAGGAAAAGAGGGCAAAAATGGAACTGAGTATACTTCTGATGGAACAGATTGCAAAATTGTTTATTATGATCTTTATGGGATATGCGGTAGTCAAAATGGGATTGTTGAAAGATGAAGACAGTAAAGTACTGTCAACATTGGTGCTCTATTTGATTGTACCATGTGTGATTCTGAATGCATTTCAGGTAGACTATACGCCGGAAAAAGTAAGTGGACTGGAGCTGGCTTGCATTGCATCGTTATTGCTTCTTTTTATATTACTTCCAATCGTCAACCTGATTGGAAAGGTTCTTCATCTGAATGAAGTGGAAACGATGTCCATTTACTATTCCAATTCTGGAAATCTGATCGTACCACTTGTTGCATTTATGCTTGGAGATAAATGGGTATTTTATGCGTGTGTATTTATGGGACTTCAGACTATCTTTTTCTGGACACACTGTAAAAAAGTACTTAGTCATGAAAAAGGATTTAATCTGAAGAAAATATTCTTTAATATCAATATCATTACGATTATCATTGCGATTACTTTGTTTTTTGCAAAAATACGTCTGCCGGAAATCATTACAGGAACGCTTAGTTCAGTCGGAGCAATGATTGGACCGGCAAGTATGTTTGTAATTGGGATGCTGATCGGTGGAATGGATTTAAAGAAAGTATTGACGAATAAGAAAGCATATTTCATTTCGTTTATGCGACTGATCGTGATTCCGCTTATTGCGTTGCTTATCCTGAAGGTAAGTGGTCTTGTGGGATGGAATAAAGAAGGAGAAGAAATCCTTTTGATCGTATTTATGGCGGTAATTTCGCCGGTTGCTTCAACTGTTACACAGATGTGCCAGGTATATGACAATGATTCCAGATATGCCAGTACGATCAGTGTGCTGACTACACTTGGAGCGATTGTGACGATGCCTTTGATGGTACTGGTGTTCCAGATGGTGATGTAAAGGAATTAAGCATAAATATATAGTAGTAGAGATGAGAAAGAATGTTCCTGGGGATGGGGATGTTCTTTTTTTATACCTAAAAATAGTTGGTTTTAGGAAAGAATTATATGGATATAAATAAAAACTAAGGAAAATGTTACATAGATAATTTAAAAGGAAAAGTGATAAAAAAGAATGAAATTGTTAAAAACATACAAAAAATACAGTGTTAAATTGCTAAATATGACAAAAATAAATAATGGTATTTACATTTTAAAAACCAGGTTGTATATTATAGGAAAAGGAACTGGTCATGACGACATGACATCATAACAAAGGAGGAAGAAAAATGAAAAAAAGAGTAGTACAGGCATTGGGATGTATACTTGCAATGACGATGGTAGTAGGAAGTCTGACAGCATGCGGAGGAAAATCTGAGAAAAAAGCAGAAAAAAAAGCAGGAAGCGATGTAAAGGTCGCAATTATATGTTCAGCTGCTGGACAGAATGATAATGGATATAATCAATCCGCAGTAGAAGGCGCAAAAAAAGCTGCTGACGAATTTGGTATTGAATATAAGGTTGTTGAGCCGACAACAGGTGTACCACAGGCACTGGAATCATTAGCTGATGATGGATACAATGTAATTTTCAATCTGGAATATGACTTTGAAGCTTTGATCCAGGGAACCGGTGGAGCGCAACCAATTGCAGAAATGTATCCAGATACAACATTTGTATGTGTAAATGATAATCCGAATCAGGATGAAGACGGAAATACAATTCATGATAATGTAATCAGTGTTCTGTTTGACGTACATCAGGCATCTTTCGTAGCAGGTGCACTTACTACATTGGTAAATGAAAATGCAGAAACTTTATTTGGTACAGATGGTTATAATTTCACACCTGCAGATAATGGCGGACGATCCGTAGGATTTATCGGAGGAACTAATTCAAATGGTATCACGGTATTCTCTTATGGATATATCGAAGGTATCAACTATGAAGCTGAAAAGCTGGGTGTAAATTATGATTACTATGCAAAATATGATGCAGGATTTGCTGATTCTGCAACAGGAAGTACAGTAGCAGGAACATATTATAATCAGGGAGCAAATATTGTATTCTCAGTAGCTGGTTCTGTAGGTGATGGTGTTGCATCAAAGGCAAAAGAAGAAGGAAAGCTTGCAATTCAGGTAGATGCTAACAAAGATGATCAGCAGCCAGGATATGTTCTGACAAGTGTTATTAAAAATACAGAAGTACCTGTATATGACATTGTAAAAGAAGCAGTAAATGGAAAGATTGATAAGATGGATCGTGCACAGACATATTCATTAGCATCAGGCGCAGCTTCTATTACAGATCTTTCAGAAATCAGCAAACATATACAGGATAGCGGAAAAGACAAATGGGAAGAAATCAAAACTGAAATCAAAGATGTAGAAGACAAGATTTCAGATGGAACAATTGTAGTAACGGATGCGCAGAGTGGAGAAGAATTCGATGCTTCTAAATGCCCGAATGTTACAGTAAAATAGTTGTTTTGACAGAAAGGAAGCAGCAATATGAACAGCATGATACAGACGGTTGATCTGACCAAAAAGTTTAACGATTTTGTCGCAAATGATCATATTAATCTGGATGTAAAAGAACAGGAGATTAAATGTATTGTAGGTGAAAACGGTGCAGGAAAATCTACAATGATGAATATGCTCTACGGATTGCTGCAGCCAACAAGCGGAAAAATCCTGATCCGGGGGAAAGAAGTTACACTGAACAGCCCGGTTGATGCGATTGCAAACGGGATAGGGATGGTGCACCAGCATTTTAAGCTGGTGCCGTCTCTTACCGTATATGAAAATATACTGTTGGGTGCGGAAATTACACAGAAAAAAGGCGGAATGAAAACTCCGTTTATCGATCAGAAAGAGGAAATTAAAAGAGTTGAGAAACTGATTCAGGAAAATCATCTGGAATTAAATGCAACAGATAAGATTGAAGATATATCTGTCGGTGGACGTCAGAGAGTAGAAATTCTGAAGATGTTATACAGAAATGTAGACATATTGATTCTGGATGAGCCGACAGCCGTACTTACACCACAGGAAGTTGATGAATTGATTGCAACGCTCAAAAATCTAAAAGAGCAAGGAAAAACAATCATTGTTATTACACACAAATTAAGGGAAGTAATGGAACTGGCAGACAGTATTACTGTAATAAAACAGGGAAAAGTTGTTGGAAATGTATTAAAGAAGGACACAAGTGAACGAGAACTGGCACAGATGATGGTCGGAAGGGATGTTGTTCTTACTGTAAATAATGAACGAAAACAACAAGTTGAATCAGAGATTATGTACAAAGCAGAAAATCTTACGACTGTGAATGACTATGGAAAAGAAGTTGTATCAGATATGTCATTTGAAGTGCATAAAGGTGAGATCCTTGGAATAGCCGGTGTTGAAGGAAACGGACAGTCAGAGCTTGTAAAGCTTATGACTGGTTTGATGGAATCGACGAGAGGAACAGTATTTTTTGACGGTAAAGATATTACAAACTGGTGGCCGGAAAAATTAAGAAAAGCAGGAATTGGAATTATTCCTGAGGACAGATATGCACAGGGATTGTGCCGGGAAATGACGGTTTCCGATAACTGTATAGCAGGATATCACGGAGAAAAAGATGTTTGTAAACACGGACTTTTTAATAAGAAAATAATCAATGCCAAAAGAGATAAATATATTAAAGAATTTGATATCCGTCTTGGTGATGTGAATGGCAATATAGGCAATTTGTCAGGAGGAAATGCACAGAAAGTTATCATTGCAAGAGAGCTTTCTGCAAATCCCAAACTTCTGATTGCCTGCCAGCCAACGCGAGGCGTTGATATCGGATCTATTGAATTCATACATAAACAGATTCTGAAATTCAGGGATGCAGGAAATACTGTTATCCTGATTTCAAGTGAGCTGTCAGAAATTATGAGTTTATCTGATCGGGTAATTGTTATGTATAAAGGTAAGATTTCAGGTGAAGTATCACCGAAAGAAGTGTCTATGGCTGCCATGGGACTTTTGATGGCTGGAATTGGAAAGGAGGAACAGGATCATGAAAAAGAAAGATAGTATTATAAAAGGAATCGTCAATTCTGTACTTCCGGTAATTCTTGCATTTGCATTTGGAGCAATTATTATTGCGGCGATCGGGGAAAGTCCGCTGGAAACATACGGGGTACTGATCAGAAAATCACTTTTAACAGAGAAAGGATTTATGAATACATTGCATTATGCATCACCTCTCATTCTGACAGGGCTTGCAATTGCAATTACATTCAAAGCAAATCTGTATAACATGGGTGTGGAAGGCCAGATGCTTTTAGGAGGATTCTTTGCAGGAATCACTGGAGCATATCTTAATATTTCCAATCCATTTATAAGCAAACTGATCTGCTTTTTAGTTGCAATTGTCTGTGGAATGTTATTTGCGCTGATTCCGGCAATTTTAAAAGCGAAATGTAATGTAAATGAGATGGTTGTGACTTTGATGTTAAACTATGCAGTTTCAAAGACTCTGGAATTTTTAACAACTGGTGTATTCAAAGATAAGAGTGCAGGTTATGTGGCTACACCTACGATTAAAGAGAATGTGATGTTCAAAAGATTTGGAGCATCAAGAATGACCATGTTTTTTGTGATTGCAATGATTATTCTGGTAATTATGTATTTTGTTATGAAGAAATCAAAACTGGGATATGAAATTACAGCTATTGGAAAAAATCCGGAATTTGCAGAAGCAACAGGTATGAATGTCGGAAAGAAAATCATTATTATGATGTTGATAAGTGGTGCACTTTCCGGTGTGGCTGGAGCAGGATGGATGTTAAGTGATCAGTTTAAATATACACTGACATTTTCTGCAAACCCTGGTCTTGGATGGGATGGTATGCTGATTGCTCTGCTCGGTGGACATTCGCCAATTGGAATTTTGATCGCGGCAATCTTTTATGCTGCATTAAAAACCGGTAGTGACAGCATCAATATGTATACTGCAGTTCCGAAAGAAATCGTTGCAATTATTCAGGGAATGATCATTCTGTTCCTGGCAGTTAAGTTTATTGGTGATAAAACAAGCGTATTTAGTCGTTTTAAAAAGGCGAAAAAGGAGGATGCATAATGGAATTATTAAATAGTATTTTGTATGACACAGTATACCATAGTGCTCCTATTATTCTATGCGTGATCGGTGGAATATTTGCATATAAAGCAAATGTATTGAATATCGCACTGGAAGGAATGATGCTGAATGGAGCATTTATTTCAGTGTTAGTCGAGTATCTGACAGGAAGTGTGGCTCTGGCAGTGATTGCCGCAATCGTAACGACTTTATTGTGGGGACTTGTATTTTCATTTTTAGGAATTACTTGTAATGGTAATGTTATTGTTATCGGTCTTGGAATTAACTTGATTGTTCCAGCGATTGCAAAATTTGTACTGAAAGTTATGGAGCTTGCTAATATCAGTCTTCAAGATGTAGGAGTTGCAGATTTTAAGATCAATATACCGGGCATCAAGAGTATTCCGCTGATTGGTGGAATCGTAAGTGGTCATCCGGTTATTACATATCTGGCATTTATTGGAATTGCGGCAGCAGCTATTCTGATGTACAAAACAAAATTTGGAATCTATGTCAGAGTTGTTGGTGAAAATGAAGATTCAGCGATCAGTCTTGGACTGAAAACACAGAAATACAAATATATTGCTGTTCTGATTGGAGCATTTTGCTGTGCATTAGCCGGAATCAATTTATCAATGGAGAGAATGGCAATGTTTACAAGTGATATGACAGCAGGACGAGGCTTTATTGCAATTGCAGCAATTTATTGTGGACAGGGGAAACCGGTACAGTCTTCACTCTATGCAATCTTATTCGGTGTTGCAAGATCACTTGCAGTCAATTTAAGTGTATATGCAGGACCGGCAGCAGGAATGTTCGATACAATTCCATATATCATCATGGTAGCGGTGCTTGCAGTTGTTTCATTTATGAAATTTAAGGATGTTAAGGTAAGAGGATACAAGTTCGACTAAGGGGGAGGAAAATGGCAAAGACAGCATTGATTATTGTGGACATGGTTCGCGATTTTACGGATCCGGAAGGTCTGGTATTTTATCCTGAGAATCAAAAGATTCTTCCACGGATTAAAAAGGTTCTGGATGAAAGCCGGAAACATGAACTGCTGATTGTTTTTTTACAGCACTGTAACAGAAAAGATAAAGTAGATAAAAAAGCACAGTCCATGAGACCAAATTGTATAGAAGGGACTTTTGGAATTGAAATTGATCCAATGTTGGAAGTTGATGAAAAGAAAGATTATGTCATCCGAAAGAGAAGGTACAGTGGATTCTTCGGCACAGACCTGGATCTGGTATTGCGGGAAAATGAAGTGGAAAATGTAGTCGTTGTTGGAACGAAAACAAACTGCTGCATTCGGGCAACGGTGACAGATGCATTTTATCTGAATTACAACCCATATGTTATCCGGGAATGTGTGGCAACGAATTCAGAAACAGTTAATGAAGTTCATCTGACAGATATTGATAAGTATCTGGGAAAAGTCATCGATATGAATACATTCAGCAAGATGCTAGAAGAGGGACAGTTGTAGGAGGCACGGATAATGAAAGTAGATGTTCTGACAAGCGGCTATGTAAGTATGGATCACATTATAAAAATAGCAACACCTGCCAAAGTGGGATTTACATCACTGGTTACAAATAAATCCAATTCAAAAATTTTTTACGGAGGCTGTTCTGTAAATATTGCCTATGCACTTTGCCGGCTAGGAATGAAGGCAATGCCAGTTTTAAGAGTAGGCGGAGATTATGAAAGTAATGGTTTTAAAAAGTTTCTGGAAGAAGGAAATGTACCACAGGATGGGATTACACAAATAGCAGAGGAAGCAACCAGTGTATGTTATTTGTTACAGGATAATAATAACGATCATATTACCATATTTTATCCTGGAGCAATGGATGGAAGATATGCACAGAAAATGAAAGACAGCTTGTTTGAAACGGCAAAGCTGGGAGTGATAACCGTTGCATCAAGACCAGACAATGAAGAGTTTTTTGCAAAATGTAAAAAGCATCATGTACCGGTAGTTTTTGGAATGAAAGATGATTTTGATGCATTTCCAGAACCATTTTTGAAACAGTTGTTAACAGAAAGCAAAATCATTTTCACAAATGAAGTAGAATGTGAAATTATTGAAAAGCTTTTCGGACTAAATACGATTACAGAGCTGTTTAAAATTGGAAAAGCAGATATTATTGTGACAACTCTGGGAAAAGACGGAAGCATTTGTTATGTGCGGGAAGACGGAAAAATACGGAAAGAAGAGATTGGAATTTGTCAAGTGGAACAGGTAGTAGATGCAACTGGATCGGGAGATGCTTACATGGCAGGATTTGTTTATGGATATTTACATGGATATTCTCCGGCAGACTGCTGTAGGCTTGGAAGTGTATTATCTTACTTTGTTTTACAGGCAGAAGGGTGCTGTACAAATGCGCCAACAGAACAGGAATTATTACAGAAATTTGAAACATTACGCTGAAAGGGGAAATGCAGATGAGTACATTATATATGGGAGCAAGCGAAGAAACGGTTGCGAAATATGTACTTTTTTCGGGAGATCCATGGAGAGTAGAAGTTGTAAAAAAGTATTTGGATAACCCCAAAAAAGTTGCATTCATGAGAGAGTTCAATACATATACAGGAACCTATAAAGGAGTAGAGATTACAGTAACGTCGACGGGAATCGGGGCACCGTCCGCAGCGATTGCGATGGAAGAGATGTATGAGTCTGGAATGCAGGTCGCTGTTAGAATGGGGACAGTAATGTCTATGCAGGATGATATGCTGGGACATTTTATGATTCCGATTGCCGCAATGAGGCGAGAAGGAACCAGTCAGAGTTATGTAGATTTGAGTTATCCTGCAGTCGCAGATGTTGAGCTTGTTAATGTGATGAATGAAACAGTTCAGCAGATGGGAAAACGTTATCTGAATGGATTGAACTGTACGATGGATGGTTTCTACAGTTGCATGCATGATTCCAAGTTTTCTCTGGAATGTGGACGGGATATGTCAAAGACATTTGAAGAGGTTAAGAAACTTGGAGTAACAGGAATTGACATGGAATCCTCCTGTATTTTGACGCTGGGACGTTTGATGGGAGTTAAGACCTGTATTTTAACAGTTGTTACAGTGCTTGAAAATTTGAAGGAAACTTTAAAAGGACAGGATCGGGTGGATGCAGAGGATCTGCTTTGCAGAACAGCATTGGAAGGAATTTATAATTATCATATAAAAAGAGAGGATGGTAAAAATGAGTAAAGAAATACTTACCTTAAATTCACAGACAGTAATCGGAATGGTGCATTGTCTTCCTCTTCCGACGACAGCAGGATTTGATGGAGATTATCAGCGAATTATTGATCGTGCAGTTCAGGATGCAGTTACGCTTGAAAAAGCAGGGGTAGATGCTGTTATTGTAGAAAATATGGGGGATACACCTTTTTCCGCTTTTTTAAATAAAGCACAGGTAGCGGCGCTTACAGCTGCAGCATATGCTGTGAAACAGGCAGTTCAGATTCCAGTAGGACTTGACGCAGCGTTTAATGACTGTGAAGCAGATATTGCGATTGCTGCAATGGTAGGAGCATCCTTTATCAGAGTTCCAGTATTTGTGGATACAGTATTGTTTACAGATGGAATTATTCAGCCATGTGCAAAGAAATGTATGGAATATCGCAAGATGATGGGACAGGAAAATGTTAAAATTCTTGCCGATGTGCAGGTAAAACATGCGCATATGTTAAGAGAACATATTACGATTGAGCAGTCAGCAAAAGATGCTGCATCAAACGGAGCAGACGGAATTATTGTTACAGGTACACAGGTTGGAGAAGAGACACCACTGGATCTGATTAAGAGAGTGAAAAATGTTGTAAATCTTCCGGTGTTTGCAGGAAGTGGTGTAAATGCAGAAAATATTCATGATCAGCTTCAGACAGCAGATGGTGCGATTATCGGTTCTAGCTTGAAAGAGGGAGGAATTTTAACAAATCCAATCTCTTATGAACTGGTTAAGAAAGTATTAGACGGATTGAAATAGAGAAAGGCAGGAAGATAAAAATGATGCGACCAATGAAACTTGCAGGATCAGAATTGATGTTTGGAGAAGGAAGTCTTGCATATATTAAGACAATTAAAGCAAAAAAAGTCAGTATTGTTATTGGCGGACATAGCATGGAAAAGAGTGGAATGCTGGCAAAGGTAGAAGGATATTTTAAAGAAACCGGTGCTGAAACAATGGTTATCAGAGGCGTAGAACCAGATCCGTCTTTTGAAACTGTACTCAGAGGAAGAAATGAAATGCTGGAATTTGAACCAGATCTGATTGTCGGACTTGGCGGTGGATCAGCAATGGATGCTGCAAAAGCAATGTGGATCTTTTATGAACATCCGGAACTGACTCAGATGGAAGATATTCTTCCGCCGAATGAATTTCCGAAATTACGAGGTAAAGCAAGAATGTGTTGTATTCCTTCAACAAGTGGAACAGCAAGTGAAGTTTCACGTTCTATCGTAATTTCAGATAATGAAAAAGGATTAAAGCATGGTGTTGGAAATATGGAAATGATGCCGGATATCGCAATCTGTGATCCGGAAGTAACAATGTCTATGCCGGCTAAGATTACCGCAGAGACAGGAATGGATGCGCTTACCCATGCACTGGAAGCACTTGCTTCAAACCGTGCAAATTATCTGTCAGATATTCTTGCAAGCCAGGCAGCCCAGGATATTATGGAAACTTTACCGACTGCATATGAGAATGGCAATGATATAAAAGCAAGAGAGACTATGGTACAGGCATCTATGGTAGCTGGAATTGCATTTACCAATGTATCGCTTGGAATTGTACATTCTATGGCGCATACAATCGGTGGTATTTTCCATGTATCACATGGTCTGGCAGACGCCATTATTTTGCCGTACATCATCAGATATAATGAGCAGAATGAAACTGCGAAAGAAGTTTATGCAAAATTTGCAAAGAGAATCGGAGCAGAAAATCTTCATGAAGCAGTAGAAGCGTTAAATGAAAAGTTAAATATTCCAAAATGCTTTAAAGAGATCATTCCGGATGAAGAAAAATATATGGCAAAACTGGATGAGATGGCTCCGCTTGCAAAAGCTGATGGATGCACAAAAACAAATCCGGTTATTCCGGAAATTGACGAATTTAAAGAATTATTTATCAAGGTGTACAGAGGAGAATAAAAATGGAGATTATTTGTTATTTATCAAATGGATATCCTACAATTGAAGCAAGTTATAATATGGCAGTAGAATATGCAGATGCAGGATGCAGAATGATGGAAGTGGATTTTCCATCCAGAAATCCATACCTGGAGAGTGATTATATTGCAGGAAGAATGAAAAAAGCACTGGAGGCTTGCGATGATTATGAAAAATATATGGATTCAATTGTTGCCATTCAGAAGAGACTTCCAGATGTGAAGATTCTGGTTCTGGCATATGAAAATACAGTTGAAGAGATTGGTGTAGACAGATTTATTGAGTTCTGCCTGACAAATAATTTAAAAGATATTTTGCTTGTTGGCTTAAAAGATGATATTATTAAAAATAAGATAATTGCAGCGGGGCTTCAGGTATCTTGTTATGTACAGTTCCATTTACCGAAAGAAGAAGTGGAAATGGCAAAACAATCAAATGGATTTGTATATTTACAGGCGAAGCCGTATGATACACAGCAAAAAAATGAGGAATATCCTACATTAAAAGATTGTGTAGAGTATTTAAGAAGCTGTGGAATTGAAAGACCTATTTATTGTGGGGTAGGCGTTCATGCACCAGAAGATGTAAGACTAGTAAGAGAGGCAGGCGGGGATGCAGCGTTCGTTGGCAGTACAATTCTAAAACTTCATGAAAATATTCCTGCAATGAAAGAAAAGATCAGGGAATTTAAAGCTATGTGTTAACACTTGGAATATTCTGTGATCAAAAAAGGTGAGATGGGGTGAAGGAGATGTTCGACGAAAAGTTACCTAAATATTATCTTGTGAAGAAGGCAATCGTAGAGAATATTGATAATGAAGTTTACGATTCAAAGGAGCCGATTCCGAGCGAAAGAGAATTGATGGAGACTTATCAGGTCAGCAGAATTACGATCCGGAAAGCGATTGATGAATTGGTCACAGAAGGATATTTGTACAAAGTCCAGGGAAAAGGAACCTATGTAAAGACGGATGAAGGAAGTAACAATCTTTTTTCAATTACGAGTTGTACGGAAGATGTATTAAAGCTGGGACTGACACCAAGTAAAAAAGTTGTTGTTTCAGAGCTGGTTGATGCGAATGTAAAGAGAGCAAAAGCACTTGAGATTACAACCAGTGATAATGTTTATATGATAGGAAGAATCTTATATGCAGATAAAGAGCCGCTAAACTATACGCTGACTTTTCTGCCGGAAAAGATTTTTCCGAGTTTATCAAAGTATGATTTGAAAAAGGAATCCCTTTATCAGATCATAACAGAAGTTTATGGTGTTAAGATAACAAAGGCAAGAAGAACGATTGAGGCGATCGGGGCACAGGATGAAATTGCCGAGTATTTGGACATCGAGGAAGGAACACCGATTATTCTGTTTCGTTGTATTACATATGGCATTGTGAATGGAAGAGAAATTCCGATCGAGAATTTTAAATGCTATTATCGAACAGATAAATTTAAATTCTATATTGATCAGGTGAGATAAGAAAAGCAAAGGGGAACGGTATTTTTTATGAGATATCGTTCTCCTTTTATGCAAAAGAGAAGATTTATACGGCGTTGTAAATATGTAGTCTGGTTTGAAATTTTATATTTATAAGAAAAATGTTACAAATACTATTTGAAAAACAAAGAAAAATGTGGCAAACAGGTATAGATAAAGGTGAAAAAATGTTACAAATATATGGAAAGCATATAAAATCGCGGAGATTTCTATATGAAATGAAAATGTTGGCGACTTTTCAAATTTCCACTTGACATTCCCCCACTTTCAGCATAACATTTTGTAGAATGTTTATTGTTATGAAAAGTGGACTTACAGAAAAGGGGAAAATCACAGATGAAAAATTGGAATCAGGTTAAGCTGGTGCCGGAATTTAATGAACAGGGTGTAGCCTGTTATAAACTGGCCGGTGGGAACTATGTAAATGAATATTATGTTGTATCGGAAGCAGAGACAAGAAAGCTTCTGAATACACCGGAGATCGTCGGATATGAGGTATATGACTGCCTGATTCCTTCTACATCTCAGATGCTTTACTATTTTAAGGAACAGAAGAAAGTGACAACTGCAAATATTCTTTCTATCTTGAGAGGAGCGTTGAACTATCCGTTGGAGGAAAGCTGCTACAGAGAGCACATCCGTGTACACGATATCAGTTTCTTATCCAGTGAGCGTGTATTTGCGGATGAAGAGATTGCAGGGCTTGAAATCAAATATAGTAAGCTTACCATGGTTCCGGACAGCACACTGATGATCGGAGATATCATTGCAAGTGGGGAGACTCTGATCCACTGCCTGCGCTATGTGACAGATTTTTACAGGAAGAACGGAGCAAAGCTTCGCAATATTATCATTTTCACAATTGGTGGAACAAAGGGAATTGAGATTCTTGAGAATCTTACCAGAGAGATTCGTGAGTTCTGGCCGGAATTTGAAGGGTTCATTACCGTGTATTATGAAGGAATTTTCAGTACTTATCAGGATAAAGGTGTGTCAGGAATCAACCTTCCGGATGTGGACTTCTACTGGAAGGACGGAATCATCGCGCCGGAGTTCAGAAGAGAGACACTTTCCATGTGCAGTCCGCTTTTTGAAAAATGTATCATCTACGATGGCGGGGCAAGACGCTATGAGATTCATGAGCATGTAGAGGAAGTTCTGGAATTCTGGGAAGGAATCAAAGAGAGAGCAGATAAGATCGATTTTAAAGAACTGCTTGATGAAAAGATTGGATACCCGACACCGATCAGTTATGAGGACTGGATCGAGAAGAACCACTATGAGAAGATCCGTCCGGCAGACACCAAGTGGCTGTACCGTCAGGAACAGGGATATATCGAGAGTATGAAAAATATTACATTAAAAGAACTGGCAGATCAGAGAATTACCGAATTTACTGATTCTTTGAAGAAATATATGCTATAAAAAGAATGAATTTGTTGATCACAGAGAATGGAATGAGGTAAAAAATGAGCAAAAACACGAAAGATACAACTGTTGATATTGACTATGCGGACCAGGCAGTCCCGAAAGAGGGCAGAAAAGGTTTCCTGACCATGTTTATGATTATGCTGGGATTTACATTTTTCTCGGCAAGTATGTGGGTTGGGCAGCAGATGGCAGCAGGACTTGATTTCTGGGGATTTATCAAGTCCCTTCTCCTTGGAGGAGCGATCCTTGGTGTGTACACAGGACTTCTGGGATATGTAGGTGCAAAGACCGGACTTAGCATGGATCTTCTGGCAAAAAGAGCGTTTGGAGAAAAAGGATCTTATCTTTCTTCTGCAATGATCAGCTTCACTCAGATCGGATGGTTCGGTGTGGGTGTTGCGATGTTTGCAATCCCGGTATCAGGAGAGCTTCTCGGTGGAAGTAAGGCTGCGATGTGGGCTCTGGTATTGGTTGCAGGAGGCTGTATGACCGCTTCTGCATATTTCGGAATTGATTCCCTTACGGTGGTAAGCTATATTGCAGTTCCGCTCGTTGCGATTCTTGGAACGGTAGCAATGGTGATGGCAGTTCGGCAGGGAAATGGAACGATCGTTGACCAGTTTGCAGTATCCAGTGGATCTGTGACCGTGATCGGTGGAGCGGGTATGGTAGTCGGTTCCTTCGTATCAGGCGGAACGGCAACTCCGAACTTTGCAAGATTTGCAAAGGATGCCAAATCAGGTACAATTGCAACGGTTGTAGCATTCTTTATCGGGAATTCACTGATGTTCTTTTTTGGGGCGATTGCCTATATTTTCGTTGGCGGAAATGATATCTTTGAGGTTATGATCCGTCTGAATCTGTTCTATATGGCGATTCTGGTTCTGGGACTCAATATCTGGACCACCAACGACAATGCGCTGTATTCAGCAGGTCTTGGACTGGCAAATATTTTCCGGCAGAAGAAGAAACCGATGGTTCTGATTTCAGGTATTATCGGAACACTTCTTTCTGTATGGCTGTATTACAATTTCTGTAACTGGCTGAATGTACTGAACTGTACCCTTCCGCCGGTAGGGATTATCCTGGTGCTCTCGTACTTCATAAATAAGAAGGAGTACGACAGTGATAAAGTAGAAATCAAAACTGTGAACTGGTTTGCAGTGATCGGTGTAATCGCAGGTGCAGTGGTAGCAAATCTTGTGTCATGGGGAATTGCTTCGATCAATGGTATGGCAGTTGCAGCGGTCTGCTATGTGGCTGGACAGGTGGTTTGCAAAAATCATAATGAAGTGACGGAAAAGGCATAAATGAATAGCGTAAATGAACGGGCGGATTCGGGGAACAGAGTCTGCCCGTTGCCATATTATGGAGCAAGATTACGCATAAGGTTACCGATCTAAATAACATTACAAAAAAACTGACCATAAGTCAACAAACAAATTGACTTATGGTCAGTTTTGTTGTATATTGGTTTTGTAAAATAAATGACCAATAGTCATTAAAGGAGAAAAAATAAAAAAGAAAAGAGGAATAAAGTATGGTAAAGGTTGGCAAAAAGATTGTTAAATTCAGAGTACCGATACTGATACTCAGTATTATCCTTTTGATTCCGGCTGTGTGGGGGTATGTGAACACCAGGATCAACTATGATGTGCTGACTTATCTTCCGGATGACATTGAGACAATGCAGGGACAAGAGATCATGACGAATGATTTTGGGATCGGGGCATTTTCGATGCTGATGGTAGACGGCATGGAAGATAAAGAGATTGTGAAGCTGAAAGAAAAGGTAGAGAAGGTAGACGGAGTAGAGAATGTACTCTGGTATGATTCACTGGCTGATATTTCGGTTCCACAGAGCGTGCTTCCGTCAAAGCTGTATGATGAGTACAACACAGAAGACGGAACAATGATGGCGGTATTTTTCAAAGACGGAACTTCATCCGATGAAACTATGAAGGCAATTACCGAGATCCGTAAGATCACCGGAGAGCAGTGCTTCTTAAGTGGAATGTCTGCGATTGTAGAGGACACCAAAGAGCTTGCCGAAAAGGAAACACCACTTTATGTACTGATAGCAGTCGCACTTTCTGCACTGGTTCTGGCAATTACGATGGAATCGATTTTTGTTCCGGTATTGTTCCTTTTGAGTATCGGAATTGCAATCGTATATAATCTTGGAACGAATGTATTTTTTGGAGAGATTTCTTATATCACGAAGGCACTGGCAGCGGTACTTCAGCTCGGTGTCACTATGGACTATTCTATTTTCCTGATGCACAGTTATCAGGAGCAGCAGGTGCGCTATAACGGAGATAAAGAGCGGGCGATGGCACACGCGATTTCCCAGACCTTTTCATCCGTAATTGGAAGTTCAGTTACGACGGTTGCCGGATTTATCGCACTCTGCTTTATGAGCTTTACGCTTGGAAAAGATATCGGTATCGTTATGGCAAAAGGAGTTATCTTCGGAGTTCTGGTCTGTGTAACCGTTCTTCCGTCCATGATCCTGTGCTGTGACAAGCTGATCGAGAAGACAAAACACAAACCGCTGCTTCCGGATATTGGAAGGATTTCAGATAAGGTGACAAAGCGTTACGTGATTTATGTAGTAGCATTTGTGATCCTTCTGTTTCCGGCGATTTACGGAAACAATCACACAGGTGTTTACTACAATCTGGACGAATCGCTGCCAAAGGATCTTCCGAGTGTCATTGCGAACACGAAATTAAAAGAAGATTACAATATGAACACCACACATATGATCCTGGTGGACAGCTCGGTTGCAGGTTCTGATGTCAAGAAGATGTCACAGGAGATTGAAAAAGTAGATGGTGTTAAATGGGTACTTGGACTGGATAACCTGGTCGGCTCCGGTGTTCCGGCAGATATGCTCCCGGAATCTGTCACCGGTATGCTGAAAAATGACAAGTACCAGCTGCTGATGGTAAATTCTACGTACAAAGTAGCAACGGATAAAGTAAACAAACAGATTGAGCAGATTGATAAGATCATGGATAAATATGATAAGGGTGCAATGCTGGTAGGAGAAGGACCATTGACAAAAGATTTGATCAACATTACAGATACAGACTTTAAACGCGTAAGCGCAGTGTCTATTGGAATCGTATTTGTGATTATTCTGCTTCTGTTCAAATCAGTTACTATTCCGGTGATCCTGGTCGGTGTGATCGAATTTGCGATCTTTGTGAATATGGGTATTCCGTTTTACACTGGAACAAAGCTGCCGTTTGTGGCATCAATCGTAATCGGTACGATCCAGCTTGGCGCGACTGTGGATTATGCGATCCTGATGACCACCAGATATCAGAGAGAGAGAAGCCGCGGCGCAGGCAAATTTGACGCGATCACAACAGCGCATAAGTTCTCTGCGCAGTCGATCATCGTCAGTGCGCTCAGCTTCTTTGCTGCAACGATCGGTGTCGGACTTTATTCCAATATCGATATGATCAGTTCACTGTGTATCCTGATGGCGAGAGGTGCACTGATCAGTATGGTGGTTGTTGTGCTGATCCTTCCGTCCTTATTCATGGTATTTGACAAGATTATTGTAAAGACGAGCAAAGGTTTCCGACCTACAGGCTTGAAATCATAACCACATCATAGTATAATTTCCTTGGATTATTATATGATACAAGGAACGGAGAAAAAGATCCGTGCGTATCAAAAGGGCTGATACAATCCTGCTATCATAAAAGGAATAAGGAGGAATCCACTATGATTAATTGGAACAATTTGGATACACTTACATCATTTAAAGAACTTTCGGAAGTAGAACGTGTCAATCTTGCAGAAGTGATGTCCGGTGAGAACGGAGCAGAACGTGTTAAGGATTACAGCGTTTCGATGACAGAGGATCTTACTTACAATTACGCTGCAAAAGCAGTAGATGATAAAGTACTTGCAGCACTTGCAAAGCTTGCAAAAGAAGCGCAGCTGACAGAAAAGTACGCAGCACTCTACAATGGAGAAGTGATCAACACAGGAGAAAAGAGACTGGTTCTTCATCAGCTCACCCGTGGACAGCTTGGAGATAAAGTAGAAGCTGACGGAGTAGACAAGCGAGAATTCTATGTTAAGCAGCAGCAGAGGATCGCAGATTTTGCCAATAAAGTACATGCCGGCGAGATCACAAATGCAGCAGGTGAGAAATTCACAACAGTCGTACAGATCGGTATCGGTGGAAGTGACCTTGGTCCTCGCGCAATGTATCTTGCACTTGAGAACTGGGCTAAGAAGAACGGCACATTCAAGATGGAAGCCAAATTCATCAGCAATGTTGACCCGGATGATGCAGCAGCAGTACTGAATTCAATTGATGTAGCACATTCTATTTTTGTTCTGGTATCAAAGTCAGGAACAACTCTTGAGACTCTTACCAATGAGTCATTTGTAAAAGATGCCCTGAAGAATGCAGGTCTGGATGCTTCCAAGCATATGATCGCTGTTACAAGCGAGACATCACCACTTGCAAAGAGCGATGATTATCTTGCAGCATTCTTCATGGATGATTATATCGGAGGACGTTACTCATCTACTTCAGCAGTCGGCGGTGCCGTACTTTCGCTGGCATTCGGACCGGAAGTATTTGCACAGTTCCTTGCAGGAGCAGCAAAGGTAGATGAAGTTTCCAAGAATGAAGATTTATTGAAGAACCCGGCAATGCTGGATGCGATGATCGGTGTATACGAGCGTAATGTACTCGGATATCCGGCAACAGCCGTTCTCCCATATTCACAGGCACTGAGCCGTTTCCCGGCACATCTGCAGCAGCTGGATATGGAATCCAATGGTAAATCAGTTAACCGCTTTGGCGAGCCGGTAGATTACCCGACAGGTCCGGTGATCTTCGGAGAACCAGGAACAAACGGACAGCATTCCTTCTATCAGCTTCTCCACCAGGGAACCAACATCATACCGCTCCAGTTCATCGGCTTCAAGAACAGCCAGATCGGAACCGATGTTGTTATCCAGGACAGCACAAGCCAGCAGAAGCTCTGCGCAAACGTAGCTGCACAGATCGTAGCATTTGCATGCGGTAAATCAGACGAGAACCGCAACAAGAATTTTGAAGGTGGACGTCCGTCAAGTATTATCATCGGTAAAGAACTGACACCAGAGACACTCGGTGCACTTCTTGCACATTTTGAGAATAAGGTTATGTTCCAGGGATTTGTATGGAATGTGAACAGCTTCGACCAGGAAGGTGTTCAGCTTGGGAAAGTACTTGCCAAACGTGTACTTGCCCATGAGACAGACGGAGCACTGAAAGTATACAGTGATCTTTTAGATATCTAATCAGAATTAATGAAAGAGACCAGAGTCGGTGCGGATCCTAAGTATCCGTACCGGCTTTTTGAGTTATTTTTATAAGGGAAAGAGTGTGAATATGAAATTAGAAAATTACGAGGTGCATCTCCCGAATTATTCCATCGGAGATGCAATTTACGATAAAATCGGACCGGTCTGTGAATCTTATGGAAAAACGGTACTTGTGATCGGTGGAAAAAGGGCACTTGATGCGGCTTTTGATAAGATCAAAGCGGCGGTCGACCAGACGAATCTGGAGATTATTGGAAAAGAACTTTATGGGAAAGACTGTACCTATCAGACGGTAGAAAAGCTTCGCCGGATGTCGGTTTATCAGAAAGCAGATATGGTATTTGGAGTAGGAGGGGGCAAAGCACTGGATACGGTAAAATGTCTGTGTATCACAGATGATAAGCCGGTGTTCAGCTTCCCGACAATCGCATCCAACTGTTCGGCATGTACATCGGTGTCGATCATGTATAACGAGGATGGTACATTTCTGAAACCGAATTTCTTTGTGCGTCCGGTCATGCATGCATTTATCGATACAGAAATCATAGCAAAAGCACCGAGTCAGTATATGTGGGCAGGAATTGGTGACACTTATGCAAAATACTATGAAGCAACAATCTCATCAAGGGATGAAAGACTGGAACATTTTACCTCACTTGGTGTAGCAGTCAGTCTGATGTGCAGGAATCCGCTTCTGGAATATGGACCGAAGGCATTTGCAGACCATAAAAAGGGACTGTGTACATACGATGTAGAGCAGGTGGTTCTGGCGATCGTTGTGACAACCGGAATTGCATCCATTTTCCTTACAAAAGATTTCACACCGGATTATAACAGTGGACTTGCACATGCAATTTTTTATGCTCTGACGAAGTATCCGGTGATCGAGCAGCGGCATCTGCACGGGGAAGTAGTTGGATTTGGTGTGCTTCTGGCACTTCTTGTAGATGGACAGGAAGAAGAATTTGAGAAAATATATCAGCTGAATCGCGAGATAGGTCTTCCGGTGTCCTTGAAAGAAATTGAGATTACAGAGGATGAATGGAAAGAAAGTATGGGACATATTCCGAAAATGTCGGATGTAGCACATTACCCATATAAGGTAACCCGGGAAATGCTGGAAGATGCAATGCAGAAACTGAAAGAAAGAGTCAGAAAGGATCAGAGCCATGAAGAATAAGAAATCCGCAGCTTCCTCTATGATTCTTGGGGTAGCGTTTGTCTGGTTTACAACACATTTCGGAGGTGGATTTGCCTCGGGTGCGCAGATCTACAGTTATTATGTGCGTTATGGAATCTGGTGTCTTCTGATGCCGGTTCTGGCAATGGGATATAATGCTGTATTTTTCGCGTACTGCCTCCGGTTTGCGAGAAAGCATGAGGTATATGATTACCGGTCTTATAACAATGCGTTTTACGGGAAGTTTGCGCCGGTATTTTCCAATTTGTTTGAAGTACTGTATATTTGTGTGATGTGCGTGGCTCCCGCAGTTGCATTTGCGACAGGCGGAGCAACCTTAAGTACCCTGACCGGACTTCCGTATCTGCTGTGTACGTTGATTATCGGCATATTTATCTTCGTTGTGGCAGTATTTGGAACAGACCTGGTGCGTAAGGTGGCTTCTGTCCTGTCTGTCTGCATTATCGCAGGTCTTCTGATCGTGTATATTCCGAATATCATTGCAGGTGCAGGGCAGATTGCAGATACAGCTTCACGGATGACTGCAAATGGCGGATCCTTTGGGACAGCACTCTATTCAGCATTTATTTACGGAACATTTCAGCTGGCAAATGTGGCTGTTTTTGTGCAGCATGCAAAGAGCTTTGAAAAGCCGGATGACGCGGTGCAAAGTATGGGAATCGGATGGATCATCAATGCACTTATGATGATCATGGTTGTGCTTGGGATTATGACTGTTTGTACCAAGCCGGAGATGAGCGAGGCGAGCGTCCCGACACTTTTTATGGTGCAGTGCGGTGTTGGAAAAGGATTTATGATGCCGCTGATTTCTGTTTTGATCATTCTTGGAGCGGTATCTACGGCGGTTAATATGGTGGCTGCAATGGTCAAGAGAATCTGTAGTGGTCTTGATAAGATGAAAAAAGAGACAGGAACGGATGAGAAAAGAAAAATCGGTACAAAGGAAATTGTGGCAGCATTTATCTGCTGTGTTGTAGATTTTGGAATCGCACAGTTCGGGCTTCTGACACTGATCCAGAAGGCGTATAGTGTGCTGGCGTATCTGGCGATTCCGGTAATCCTTATTCCATATCTGATCCACATGGCAGTGACCAGATTTGATACGAAGTAATGAGAGAATAAAGAGAAAAGAGGACAAAAGATGCCAATCGGTGTTATAGTAAATGTAAGTATGGTGATGCCGGTTAGTTATCTTTGGAGTACTTATATTTTACCATTAGTGAGGTGATGGAATGGCAAAGATTACAGTGTGGTCAAAGCAGCATGAAAATGTCTGGAAAGTTCTTCAGGAGACCGGACGATATACGGTAAAGCGAGAGTATATCATAAAGGATCTCAAAGAACATTCGGAGCTGGTTCTGGATACTTATGAATGGCTGGTCAAGAACGGACCGGACTACGGGAACAAACCGGCGGATGTGGAATTTCCGGTATGGGTATCCTTCAGGCAGGATGCAACGATGCTTCCGGAAAAAGGAAGAGTGATCCTGGAACTGGAGATCGAAGAATCCCTGATTACCAGAGTGAATTTCACAAAATGGGGAATGATCCTCAACTATTCCTATATTCCGGCAGACAAGGAGGATGAAAAGCGGCACAAAGAGCTTCTGGAAGCCTATGGAGTCAGCGACACGCAGGCATATATGTCGCAGTTCTATCCGGAGATCAAACGGGAGATCCGGGAGAGCTGGAAGAGGCTTTTTGATGATGACATCCAGATCGGAAGTGATGGATGTTATGGAAACATCTGGGAGGTGCGAAGAGAATGGGTGAAAAATGTAATACAATAACCTTATATGCATCACAGGCAGACCCGGTAATCGAAGCAATTGAGCGGAATGGCGTGTGCTATTCCAAAGAGGCGTATGTGCGGAAAAAATATCAGGAGAGTGCAAAGATTTTCACAACAGCCTATTCCTGGTTTGTGCGTGAGATGGAGAAATATGTGAAGAAGCCGGATGGTGCGGAGTATCCGTACTGGGCATTCCGTGAAGCCTATAATGTGGATCAGTCGATGGGCGGCAACTTCCTGACACTGGAAGTACCATTGGATGAAGTTCTGCTTTTTGATATGTATGACTGGAATAAGATTCTCTGTCTCAAATATATTGGGGAAGATGAAAAAGATGAGAAGCAGTTCCAGGAGCAGCTGGAGATGTATGGGGTCAAAGAGATGGATGCGGTGTTGAGTAATTTTTATCCGTTACAGAAGGAGCAGATCCTGAAAAGCTGGCAACGTCTGACACGGTATCATGAAGAATTGGTACATGGAAATACAGAGCTTGTAAGGGATGTACAAGCAGGACTCTGGAGAATAAAAAAGGAGTGGATCAGATAGATGAAAGTATTGGTATACAGAAAATGCAGCACCTGTCAGAAGGCGCTGAAATGGCTGGAGGCGCATGAGATTGCATTTGAGGAACGGGCAATCGTGGAGGAAAATCCAACCTATGAAGAGCTGAAGGAATGGCATGCGATGAGTGGGTTCCCGCTGAAAAAGTTTTTTAATACAAGTGGGATGCTTTATAAGCAGATGCAGCTGAAAGACAAGCTTCCGACGATGACGGAAGATGAGCAGATAAAGCTGCTGGCGACAGATGGTATGTTGGTGAAAAGACCGTTTGTAGTTGGGGACGGATTTGTACTGACCGGGTTTAAAGAAAAAGAATGGGAAGAAAAATTGTTGAAGCAGTGGGGAAGATGAGTGCTGTAAAAGGTGCTCATCTTTTTATTCTGCCTGTAAAGAATGTGTAAAAAGAATTGAAAGAAGACGGAACACTTACGAAACTGAGTAAGAAATGGTTTGGACAGGATACGGCTCCGGAAGAGGATCGATTTGAAAAAACGATAAACTAAAAAGAAAAATAACGGGTAACTCAATGAAAAGAGGAACCCGTTATTTTTTATTCAGATTTTTTTGATTTTATCAGACCAAGGAGCAGGACGGCCGGGAAAATAATGGCTGCGAAAATTCCGGTTTTCAGACTGCCGCCGGCGTAGGAAGATACCAGACCTGCAAGCGTCGGGCCACCGGAACATCCCAGATCTCCGGCAAGTGCAAGGAGGGCAAACATTGTTGTGCCGCCACGTGGAATAGAGACGGATGCGGTGCTGAAAAGTCCCGGCCACATAATTCCAACGGAGAATCCGCAAAGCGCACATCCAAAAAGGTTCAGCGCAGGAAATGGAAGGATGGAAATACATAAATAGGAAAGGATGCAAAGAATGCAGCTTCCTCTCATGAACAGATTCAGCCGGATCCTGTCTCCGTATTTCCCGTAAAGCAGCCGGGAAGCCCCCATGCAGGCTGCAAAGGTAAGAGGACCGGCAAGATCGCCGAGTGTTTTGGAAATGTGCAGGCTTGTCTCGGCAAAAGTGGATGCCCATTGGCTGACTGCCTGTTCGCTGGCACCGGCACAGGTCATCATAAGCATTAACATCCAGAAGATTTTAGATGTGCACAATTCTCTGAGAGAAAGTCCCTGTTCACCTTCTTCGTGAAGGGAGTAGATTGGTGCACTTCTGAAGAGGAAAGTGTTAAATATTGGGATGACAGCCCACATAAGTGCGAGGATTTTCCAGTGCGATATTCCGAAAAACCAGAAAAATGCGGTTGATAACAGAACAACGCCCACATGCCCCCAACAGTAAAAGGAATGCAGGAGACTCATTGCTTTTTCTTTGTTATCAGTAGGGCAGGCTTCAATGATCGGGCTTACCAGTACTTCGAGAAGTCCACCGCCGATCGCATAAATGATAACTGCGATTACAAGTCCGGTATAAGGGGAGGAAAAAACCTCCGGAAGAACGGTGAGTAATATCAGTCCTGCCGCAGAAAGGATATGCGCAATTAAAATCGAAATGCGGTATCCAATCCTGTCGATGAAGAATGCGGATAGAAGATCGACAAACAGCTGAATGATAAAGTTGAGTGTGATCAAAAAGGTAATTCGTTCTAGTGAAATATGGTAATTATTTTGGAAAGTGACAAAAAGAAGAGGAACAAAATTATTTACGATAGCCTGAACGATGTAACCAATAAAACAAGCGTAGATGGTATGCATACAATTTGTGTTTTTTTTCATTTCTTAAAAGCTCCTTTCAAAATAGCACTATATCATATTGGAGGGGTGGATGTCTTGACGAATATCGCAAAAATATAGTACAATATCTTCAAAACACAAAAGGTATAATGAAAATGCAAATAACAGAGATAATAACAGATGAAACACTGAGGGAAATACGTGAACACGGAACGCCGGAGTTTCCTTTTGAATATTATCTGGATGATATCGATGAAATTGGTCAGGGTTATGTTGAATGGCACTGGCATAATGAGATTGAATGGGCATGGGTTGAATCTGGAAAAGTAATCTGCAGGATTGGAAATGAAAAGATTATCCTTGAAGCGGGGGAGGGGATTTTTATAAACAGCAGAGTGATCCACCGATTTGAAACACCGGGTGGTGCGCTTATGCCAAATATCCTGCACGCTCCAGAGCTGCTTGCTGCGCGGGAAAGTGCAATTTATCAAAAATATGTTAGTCCTGTAATTACATATGGTAAAGAATATGTGATTTTGGAAAAAGAAAAAAATAGTGGTATATTAAGTCTGCTGGATGAGATATACAAAGATGCCGGAAAGGAAATGCTTAGAAAAGAACTGATTATACAGAACAAGATCAGCAGATTATGGGATGAATTGTTTGAAGAAGTTCCGGATATTGTACAGAGAGAGTCCCGGAATAAGAATCTCCTTTTACAGTCGCGGCTCAGAGAGATGATGCAGTTTATAGAAAACCATTATAAAGAACGAATTTCTTTGGAAAGGCTGGCAGCGGAAGCGAACATTAGTAAAAGTGAAGCCCTTCGATGCTTTAAGCGTGGAATAGGGACGACTCCGGTGAAATATTTGATCGATTACAGGCTGGAGAGGGCAAAAGAATTATTGTGTAAGACGAATGATACGGTTATTCGGGTTGCCGCAGATGTGGGAATAGATAATACAAGTTATTTTGTAAGAATATTTAAGAAAATGTATGGGATGACACCAGGAGCATTCCGGGAAGAAGAAGGACTGAAAAAGGCTGGAGAAAAATAACATATTAGAAGAAATTCTCCGAATTTAGTTGACTTTTTGATACATCATGATATCATTACTTCGTATGGCTGAAGTGTTCGGGAGGGCGGAACAACTGGCTTTGTAAGAAGAACAAAAGAGAGAGGTTTTGGGAAAAGGAAAATGAATGTGAAATACGATTACGAGAGAATTGTACAGGGGATCCTGGACATTGGGGAAGCTATGATTAGATGTGGAGCGGAGAACTTCCGTCTGCAGGACAGTCTGTACCGTATTTGCAGAAGTTATGGATTTGTAAAGTATGATATTTTTGTTATACCAAGCAATATCCAGATTACGGCAGAGACACCGGAAGGGCAGATTATTACACAGATCCGACTGGTAGAAATAGGGGAATGTGACTTTGACAAGCTGGATTATCTGAATAATCTGTGCCGTAAAGTCTGTAAAGAAAAGCCGGATGCAAAAGAAATGAGAAGACAGTTTGAAGAGGTGATGGGAAGACCGGAACAGAAGTGGTACACCCATTATGCGGCCGGTATTTTAGGTGGTACCGGATTCGCGGTATTCTTTGGATGTGATATAAGGGATGCGATCATTGCAGTGATCGTATCAATTGTGATCGTTGCAGCAGGGAACTGGCTGGCTGAACGTGAGAAGAACCTGCTGGCATATAACCTGATCTTATCGTTTATTGCAGAGATGATCATTCTGTTATCTGTTAAATTTGGATTTGCGGATCATGAGGAGCGGATCATGATCGGAATTGTCATGCTCCTGATCAGTGGACTGAGTACGACGAACGGAATCCGTGATCTGCTTCAGAAAGACTTTATCTCCGGATCAATCAATATCATGAATTCCATGCTTGGTGCTTCCGGAATCGCATTTGGTACGGCGATACCGATGATTCTTTTTGGCGGTGTAGAGGCGGAAGGATTTATCCTTACCCCGAATCTGATCGTACAGCTGATTTCCTGTACCGCAGCCTGCGTGGGATTTGCACTGTGGTTTAAGATCCGGGGCATGCAGGTGGTTTACTGTGGAATCGGAGCATTTTTTACATGCCTGATTTATGCACTTGTTTATGAGGCGCGTCCAAGTAACTTCCTTGCAACTACAATTGCGGCGACATTCGTTGCATTCTATGCATTTATTATGTCGCGGATAAATAAAGCACCATCAACAATTTTCCTGACAGCGTCTGTATTCCCTCTGATTCCTGGACCGAATCTGTACTATGTAATGTACGCATGCGTAAGCGGGAATATGCATATGCTCCTGGAACAGACGATCACACTTTTTGCAACCTGTGTTGCAATTGCATTTGGATTTAACTTTGTAGATATTGCATCAAGAACTATCATGCGTGGTATGAAGGTAGAATATCACATTGGAAAAAGTGACAGATAAATAAAAGGTTTCAGCCGCGGATTTCATTCTGCGGCTGAAATTTTAGCCTGTGTGCCGGGAATATGCCTGGATGAGAGCAGATTCCGGATGCACCTGGACAGTCCAAAGGCTTTCGTAAAAAATTATTTAATTTCTTGACTTTATACTTTCGGTATGGTACACTAACCTAGCGAATGGAAGTATAGGTCTTTTTTTTATGCCTATTTTTAACAAAGAAAGTTTCAGGCGTGAAGCTTTCACGACAGCCTCGCAAGCTGTCATGCAACTAAAAATTAGAACATAAAAAGCGAGGTGGAAGTTGTGCGTACAAGAATTACACTGGAATGTACAGAATGCAAGCATCGTAACTACAACATGACAAAGGATAAGAAGTCTCATCCGGAACGCATGGAAACAAAGAAATACTGTAGATTCTGCAAATCACACACATTACACAAAGAGACGAAATAGTCGTTGAAGGGAAGTGAATGTTATGGGCGAATCTAAAGACAAAGCGAAGACAAAAGAGAAGAAAACTCCTTTCTTCAAAGGTCTGAAAGCTGAGTTTAATAAGATTATCTGGCCAGACAAAACCACACTTACCAAACAGACAGCTGCGGTCGTAGTTGTTTCCGTTATCTTAGGAGCGATTATCACGATCTGTGATATCCTGGTAAAATTCGGGGTAGATTTATTAGTTAGATAAGATACTGATAAATGGTAATGCAGGAAAGGTGAGTTTATGGCAGAAGCAAAATGGTATGTTGTGCATACCTATTCAGGGTATGAAAACAAGGTAAAAGCCAACATTGACAAAACGATCGAGAACCGTCATCTGGAAGATGAGATCCTTGAGGTCCGTGTTCCGATGCAGGAAGTTGTCGAATTGAAGAACGGCGTACAGAAAGCGTCTCAGAAAAAGATGTTTCCAGGATATGTTCTGATCCACATGATCATGAACGATGATACCTGGTATGTGGTACGAAACACAAGAGGTGTTACAGGATTTGTAGGTCCTGGATCCAAACCGGTTCCGCTTACAGATGAAGAGATGGCACCACTTGGTATCCAGAAAGAAGACATCGTGGTAGATTTTGAAGAAGGAGATACTGTGACAGTAACAGGCGGAGCCTGGGAAGGAACAGTCGGCATGATTCAGACTATCAATATGGCTAAGCAGAGCCTGACGATCAATGTTGATTTATTCGGCCGCGAAACGCCGGTAGAAATCAGTTTCGCAGAAGTCAAAAAAATGTAACTTTATGCGCAGCGCATAATGAACACGTGGGAGGGAAATCCCCGCAAATACCACAAGGAGGTACTTTAAAATGGCAAAAAAAGTTTCAGGTTATATCAAATTACAGATTCCAGCTGGAAAGGCTACTCCGGCTCCACCGGTTGGTCCTGCTCTTGGACAGCACGGTGTAAATATCGTTGAATTTACAAAACAGTTCAATGCAAAGACAGCTGATCAGGGAGATCTGATCATTCCTGTAGTAATTACAGTTTACAGTGACAGAAGTTTCAGCTTCGTTACAAAGACTCCTCCGGCAGCAGTTCTTATTAAGAAAGCCTGCAACCTTAAATCTGGTTCAGGTGTTCCGAACAAGACAAAAGTTGCTAAGATTACAAAAGCTCAGGTAAAGGAAATCGCAGAACTTAAGATGCCAGACCTGAACGCTGCATCCGTAGAAACAGCTATGAGCATGATCGAAGGAACATGCCGCAGCATGGGTGTAACTGTAGTAGAGGACTAATTCAGACTGCATAAGCAGAATGTAAGGAAACTGAAAAAATACGTGGGAGGGAATTCCCGTAATCACCACTAGGAGGTATTTAGAATGAAAAGAGGAAAGAAATACGTAGAAGCTGCAAAGTTAATCGACAGAGCAACTCTCTATGATAGAGATGAAGCGATCGCACTTGTTAAGAAGAGCGCGACAGCTAAATTTGATGAAACAATCGAAGCTCATATCAGAACAGGATGTGACGGACGTCATGCAGATCAGCAGATCCGTGGCGCTGTAGTTCTTCCGCACGGAACTGGTAAAAAGGTTCGTATCCTTGTATTTGCTAAGGACGCTAAAGCTGAAGAAGCTAAAGCTGCCGGAGCAGATTACGTAGGTGGAGATGAACTCATTCCGAAGATCCAGAATGAAAACTGGTTCGAATTCGATGTAGTTGTAGCCACACCGGATATGATGGGTGTTGTTGGACGTCTCGGACGTGTACTTGGACCAAAAGGTTTAATGCCAAACCCGAAGGCTGGTACAGTAACAATGGACGTTACAAAAGCTATCAACGAAATCAAAGCTGGTAAGATTGAGTACAGATTGGACAAGACAAATATCATCCATGTACCGGTAGGAAAAGCTTCTTTCACTGAAGAACAGCTTGCTGACAACTTCCAGACGCTTATCGATGCGATTAACAAAGCTAAACCGGCAGCAGTAAAGGGTCAGTATCTTAAGAGTGTGACACTTACTTCTACAATGGGACCTGGTGTAAAAATCAACCCAATGAAGCTTGCTTAATCAGTATTGAATAAATGTAAATAATAGAGACACCGTATGCGGAGTGATCCGTTACGGTGTCTTTTTGTGCAACATGAAATCTAACAAACAGTATTCTGTATACATTGTGCATTTTTTGGCGAACAATGCATGAAAACATTGAAAATCGGGGAAAATAATGATAACCTATGCCTGTGAAAAAAATATCAAGCAATTAAAAGGAGGCACTTTGTCATGGTTAATATTCAAAAGGCAGCAATTATCGGATGTGGGTTTGTAGGAGCGTCCTCTGCGTTCAGCTTACTTCAGAAAGGGATCTTTTCCGAACTGGTACTGATCGATGCGAATAAAGAAAAAGCAGAAGGGGAGGCAATGGACATAAGCCACGGTAGACCATATGCGCACCCGATGAAAATATATGCGGGATCTTATGATGATATCAGTGATTGTTCACTAATCATCATTACAGCTGGAGCAAATCAAAAACCGGGAGAGACAAGACTGGATCTGGTACACAAAAATGTAGCAATTTTCAAATCGATTATTCCGGAAATCACAAAACGCGGATTTGAAGGAATCCTGCTTGTTGTAGCAAATCCGGTGGATATTCTGACTTATGCGGCACTTAAGATTTCCGGATACCCGAAGGAAAGAGTATTCGGAAGCGGAACCGTTTTGGATACTGCAAGATTCCGCTATCTGTTAAGTGAACATCTTCAGGTTGCGAGCCGGAGCGTACATGCCAATATCATCGGAGAGCATGGAGACAGTGAGCTTGCTGTATGGAGCGGGGCAAATGTAGCGGGAATTCCAATCAATGATTTCTGTGAACTTCGCGGACATTATCAGCATCAGGAATCCATGGAAAGAATTTATAAGACTGTGCGGGACAGTGCTTATGATATTATCCAGAAAAAGGGTGCAACCTATTATGGTGTGGCAATGGCGGTTGCGAGAATTGCAGAAAGCATTGTTATGAATGAAAATGCGGTTCTTCCTGTCACGAGTCTGATGGAGGGAGAATACGGACTGGAAGGACTCTGTATCAGTGTTCCGACCATAGTTTCGCAGAAAGGTGCAGAAAAAGTTCTTGAGATTCCACTGAGCGATGAAGAAAAAGAAAAATTGCTTTCATCTGCAAAAGAATTGAAGGAAGTTCTGGATGGTTTGGACTTATAATAGAAGAAACTGGATGAAATTGAAAAAATGAAAAAATACACTTGACTTTCTGGTAAACGTATGCTATATTTACGTAGTAACTGCCGAAGACAGTAGGTGCCGTAAGGCATAAGGGTCAAAACGCCTACCGAGGAAGACAAGATTCATTAGATTTGAATTTGTAAACCTCTGTGCTTTGGCGCGGAGGTTTTTTAGCGCATGATTGCGTGATATGAAAGTCCCCGCTGGGACCGAGACTTTCTGGCAGTTGAAAATACTACAAGGAGGTGCACCATTCGTGGCAAAAGTTGAATTAAAACAACCTATCGTACAGGCAATCGTTGAAGATCTCACAGATGCTCAGTCAGCAGTTATCGTTAACTACTGTGGACTTACAGTAGCTCAGGATACTGAACTTCGTAAACAGCTGAGAGAAGCAGGTGTTATCTACAAAGTTTGCAAGAACACAATGATGAAGAGAGCTTTTGAAGGAACAGATTTCGCACAGCTTGACGAATATCTGGAAGGACCGAACGCTATTGCAATTTCTAAAGAAGATGCAACAGCACCGGCAAGAATCATCTGCGATTTCGCTAAGAAAGCAGAAGCTCTTGAAGTAAAAGCAGGTGTAGTTGAAGGCTCAGTATATGATGCAGCTGGTATTCAGGAACTTTCTAAGATTCCGTCAAGAGAAGTACTGCTGTCCAAATTACTTGGAAGCTTACAGTCACCTATTACAAACCTTGCTCGTGTTCTTAATCAGATCGCAGAACAGGGTGATGCTCCGGCAGAAGCTGAAGCAGAAGCACCGGCAGCAGAGTAAGCTGTACCGGAATCCCATCCGAGTGTGGGAACAGTAAGAGGCGAAAGAGCCAATCATTAAAATCAAATGGAGGAAAATAAAATGGCAAAATTAACAACAGCAGAATTTATTGAAGCTATCAAAGAATTATCTGTACTTGAATTAAATGACTTAGTTAAAGCATGTGAAGAAGAATTTGGTGTATCCGCAGCAGCAGGTGTTGTAGTAGCAGCAGCTGCAGAAGGTGGAGCAGCAGCAGAAGAAAAAGATGAGTTCGACGTAGAACTTGTTTCTGCTGGAGCATCTAAAGTTAAAGTTATCAAAGTTGTTCGTGAAATCACAGGACTTGGACTTAAAGAAGCTAAAGAATTAGTTGACGGAGCACCGAAGGTAGTTAAAGAAGGCGTTTCTAAAGCTGAAGCTGAAGAAATCAAAACAAAACTTGAAGCTGAAGGAGCAGAAGTTAACCTTAAGTAATTTTGGTTATCACACTGTGAATGACAAGAGCGTATCGCGCAGGATTTCCTGCAGTGATACGCTCTTTTGATTTTTTGTACTTTTCTGCGGTATGTATACAATGATGATGAGGATTGCGAGAATGCAAAGCACGTAGCAATCTGGTATCAAAGGGACCGAAAGTAAATTTTGCCACTTACATTATAAAATACAATAAAAATACAATTCTTTGAAAAGTTAGACTTGACAATCGGGAAAAACCTGTGGTAAAGTAAAAAATGCGCTATTGTGGAAACGTATGCCATAAGTGCGCCCTGAATAAGGCGGAAATAACCCGAAAATTTATCATATAAGGAGTGAAACGTCAAATGGAGAAAAACAGAATTCGTCCCATCACAAACGGAAAAAGTATGCGCATGAGCTATTCCCGGCAAAAAGAAGTACTCCAAATGCCTAATTTGATCGAAGTTCAGACCGACTCTTACAAATGGTTCCTGGATGAAGGATTAAAAGAAGTATTTGATGATATTTCTCCGATTACCGATTACAGCGGACATCTGAGCCTGGAATTTGTCGACTTTACATTGTGCACAGATGAAACCAAGTACACAATCGAGGAATGTAAAGAACGCGATGCTACTTATGCTGCACCGCTTAAAGTGAAGGTAAGACTTCACAACAAAGAGACAGATGAGATCAATGAACATGAGATCTTTATGGGTGATTTACCGATTATGACAAGAACCGGTACCTTTGTAATCAATGGTGCGGAACGTGTTATTGTCAGCCAGCTGGTGCGTTCACCTGGTATTTATTATGGAATTGCGCATGATAAACTTGGTAAAGAATTATACTCTTGTACCGTTATCCCGAACAGGGGTGCATGGCTTGAATATGAGACGGACTCCAATGACGTTTTCTATGTCCGTGTGGACAGAACCCGTAAGGTGCCGATCACAGTCCTGATCCGTGCACTTGGTATTGGAACGAATGCTGAGATTATCGATCTTTTTGGTGAAGAGCCAAAGATTCTCGCAAGTTTCACAAAGGATACTTCAGAGAACTATCAGGAAGGTCTTCTCGAATTATATAAGAAGATCCGTCCGGGTGAACCGCTTGCTGTAGACAGTGCAGAAAGTCTGATCACCAGCATGTTCTTTGACCCGAGACGTTATGACCTTGCAAAGGTTGGACGTTATAAATTTAATAAGAAGCTTATGCTCAAGAACCGTATCACAGGACATACGCTGGCTGAAGACGTAGTAAGTCCGATGACAGGTGAAGTAATTGCAGAAGCAGGAGCTGTCGTTGACAGAGAACTTGCAGATGCCATCCAGAATGCAGCTGTTCCATATGTGTGGATCGCAAGAGAAGAAAGTGACCGTAATATCAAAGTACTTTCTAATATGATGGTAGATCTCAAAGCTGTATGTGGAATCGATCCGGAAGAAGTTGGCGTAACTGAACTGGTATACTATCCGGTACTTGCTGAACTCCTGGAAGAGACAGCCGGAGATATCGATGAGCTGAAAGAAGCAATTCATAAGAATATTCATGAACTGATTCCGAAGCATATTACAAAAGAAGACATTATGGCGTCTATCAATTACAATATGCATCTTGAATATGGAATCGGTAAAGATGATGATATTGACCACTTGGGTAACAGACGTATCCGTGCGGTTGGAGAACTTCTCCAGAATCAGTACAGAATCGGTCTTTCAAGACTGGAAAGAGTTGTTCGTGAAAGAATGACAACACAGGATCTGGAGGGCATTTCTCCGCAGTCACTGATCAATATCAAGCCTGTAACTGCTGCTGTTAAAGAGTTCTTCGGATCATCACAGCTGTCACAGTTCATGGATCAGAATAACCCGCTTGGTGAGCTGACTCACAAGAGACGTCTTTTCGCACTTGGTCCAGGTGGACTTTCCCGTGACCGTGCCGGATTCGAGGTTCGTGACGTTCACTACTCACATTACGGAAGAATGTGTCCGATCGAGACACCTGAAGGACCGAACATCGGTCTAATCAACTCTCTCGCATGTTATGCAAGAATCAATGAGTACGGATTTATAGAAGCACCGTACCGTAAGATTGACAAAACAGATCCGCAGAATCCGGTTGTAACCGAAGAGGTAGTATATATGACTGCGGATGAAGAAGATAATTATCATGTAGCACAGGCGAATGAGCCTCTGGATGAGGAAGGACATTTCATTCATAAGAATGTATCTGGTCGTTACCGTGATGAGACTCAGGAATACGAGAAAAGAATGTTTGATTACATGGACGTATCTCCGAAGATGGTATTCTCTGTTGCTACAGCACTGATTCCGTTCCTGCAGAACGATGATGCGAACCGTGCGCTGATGGGATCCAACATGCAGCGTCAGGCAGTACCGCTTCTTACTACAGAAGCTCCGGTAGTCGGAACAGGTATGGAAGTAAAATCTGCTGTCGACTCAGGTGTATGTGTCGTTGCAGAAGAAGGTGGTATTGTTGAGAGATCAACATCTACCGAAATCACAATTAAACAGGATGACAAGACAAGAAAGACTTATAAGCTGACCAAATTCCTGCGAAGCAACCAGAGCAACTGCTACAACCAGAGACCGATTGTTGTTAAAGGTGAAAGAGTTGAAAAGGGACAGGTAATCGCAGACGGACCATCTACCTCCAATGGTGAGATGGCTCTTGGTAAGAACCCGTTGATCGGATTTATGACCTGGGAAGGTTACAACTACGAGGATGCTGTACTTCTTAGTGAACGTCTTGTACAGAATGATGTTTACACATCTGTTCATATCGAAGAATATGAAGCAGAAGCCCGTGATACAAAGCTCGGACCAGAAGAAATTACACGTGATATTCCAGGCGTAGGTGATGATGCACTGAAAGATCTGGATGAGAGAGGTATTATCCGTATCGGTGCTGAGGTTCGTGCAGGAGATATTCTTGTCGGCAAAGTTACTCCGAAGGGAGAGACAGAACTGACAGCAGAGGAAAGACTTCTTCGTGCAATCTTTGGAGAAAAAGCTCGTGAAGTAAGAGATACTTCTCTGAAAGTACCTCATGGTGAATACGGTATCGTTGTAGATGCAAAAGTATTTACAAGAGAAAATGGAGATGAACTTTCACCGGGAGTTAACCAGGCAGTCCGTATCTACATCGCACAGAAGAGAAAGATCTCTGTAGGTGATAAGATGGCCGGACGTCATGGTAACAAGGGTGTTGTTTCCCGTGTACTTCCAGTAGAAGATATGCCGTTCCTTCCGAACGGACGTCCGCTTGACATCGTGCTGAACCCACTGGGTGTACCATCACGTATGAACATCGGACAGGTACTGGAGATCCACCTTTCTCTGGCTGCCAAAGCACTTGGATTCAACATCGCAACACCAGTATTTGATGGTGCAAACGAGGTTGATATTATGGATACCCTGGATCTGGCGAACGATTATGTTAACCTGTCCTGGGAAGAATTTGAAGCAAGACATAAAGAAGAACTTCTTCCGGAAGTTATGGATTATCTGTATGAGAACAGAGACCACAGAGCACTGTGGAAAGGCGTTCCGCTTTCAAGAGACGGTAAAGTAAGACTGAGAGACGGTCGTACCGGAGAATATTTCGACAGCCCGGTAACAATCGGACACATGCATTATCTGAAACTGCATCACCTGGTTGATGATAAGATCCATGCACGTTCAACCGGTCCTTACTCACTGGTAACACAGCAGCCACTTGGTGGTAAAGCACAGTTCGGTGGACAGCGTTTCGGAGAAATGGAGGTTTGGGCACTGGAAGCTTACGGTGCATCTTATACTCTGCAGGAAATCCTGACAGTTAAATCCGATGATGTGGTTGGTCGTGTGAAGACATACGAAGCAATCATCAAAGGTGAAAATATTCCTGAACCGGGAATTCCGGAATCCTTCAAGGTACTTCTTAAAGAACTTCAGTCACTCGGTCTGGATGTACGTGTCCTGGATGAGAACAATGAAGAAGTTCAGATCATGGAAAGTGTAGATTACGGTGATACAAACCTGAATCACATTATTGAAGGAGACAGACGCTACAATAACGACGAAGATTACGGCAAACACGGATACAGCAAGCAGGAATTCTCAGAAGGAGAACTGGTTGATGTAGAAGATGAGCCGGAGGAAGATGACAGCTTCGACGATTTTGATGGCGATATGAACGATGATTTTGATGACGACATGGATTTAGAATAGGAGGATGCCGAGAATGACAGAAACAAAAAAAGAACCAACGTATCAACCGATTTCATTTGATGCGATTAAAATAGGTCTGGCATCTCCGGAAAAGATTCTGGAATGGTCAAGAGGTGAAGTTACAAAGCCGGAGACAATCAACTACAGAACACTGAAGCCGGAAAGAGACGGTCTGTTCTGTGAGAAAATCTTCGGACCTAGCAAAGACTGGGAATGCCACTGTGGTAAATACAAAAAGATCCGTTATAAAGGTGTTGTATGCGACCGCTGTGGTGTAGAAGTAACAAAAGCAACTGTGCGACGTGAACGTATGGGTCACATCGCACTTGCAGCACCGGTTTCTCATATCTGGTATTTCAAAGGTATTCCGAGCCGTATGGGACTGATCCTGGATCTTTCACCGAGAACTCTGGAAAAAGTACTGTATTTCGCTTCTTATATCGTACTTGATAAGGGAGAGACAGATCTCTCTTACAAGCAGGTTCTTTCAGAAGCTGAATACCAGGAAGCAAGAGAAAACTGGGGCAATGGCTTCCGCGTAGGAATGGGAGCAGAAGCGATCAAAGAACTTCTTGAAGCGATCGATCTTGAAAAAGATTATGCTGAACTGCAGGCAGGACTTGAGGGTGCTACCGGACAGAAGAGAGCAAGAATCGTTAAGAGACTTGAAGTAGTAGAAGCTTTCCGCGAATCAGGAAACAAACCGGAATGGATGATCATGACTGCAATCCCGGTAATTCCGCCGGATCTGCGTCCGATGGTACAGTTGGATGGTGGACGTTTTGCAACATCTGACCTGAATGATCTGTACAGAAGAATTATCAACAGAAATAACCGTCTGAGAAGACTCCTTGAACTGGGAGCTCCGGACATTATCGTTAGAAACGAAAAGAGAATGCTGCAGGAAGCTGTAGATGCTCTGATCGACAATGGACGTCGTGGACGTCCGGTAACAGGTCCTGGAAACAGAGCACTGAAATCCCTTTCTGATATGCTGAAAGGTAAATCAGGACGTTTCCGTCAGAACCTGCTCGGAAAACGTGTTGACTACTCAGGACGTTCCGTTATCGTTGTAGGACCGGAATTGAAGATCTATCAGTGCGGTCTTCCGAAAGAAATGGCAATCGAGCTGTTCAAGCCGTTTGTTATGAAAGAACTTGTTGAGAGCGGAGCTGCTCACAATATTAAGAATGCTAAGAAAATGGTAGAGCGTCTTCAGCCGGAAGTATGGGATGTGCTTGAAGATGTAATCAAAGAGCATCCGGTTATGCTGAACCGTGCTCCTACACTTCACCGTCTTGGTATCCAGGCATTTGAACCGATTCTGGTAGAAGGTAAAGCAATTAAGCTTCATCCACTGGTATGTACCGCATTCAATGCCGATTTCGATGGTGACCAGATGGCGGTTCATCTTCCGCTTTCTGTAGAAGCTCAGGCTGAGTGCCGTTTCCTTCTGCTTTCACCAAACAACCTTCTGAAACCGTCTGATGGTGGTCCGGTAGCTGTTCCTTCACAGGATATGGTTCTTGGTATCTACTATCTGACGCAGGAAAGACCGGGAGCCAAGGGAGAAGGAAAAGTATTCAAGAGTGTGAATGAAGCGATCCTTGCTTATGAAAACGGAGTTGTAACTCTTCACTCAAGAATCAAAGTACGTGTGACAAAGACGATGCCGGATGGAACAAAGAAGACCGGTACAGTAGAGTCTACACTTGGACGTTTCATTTTCAACGAAATCATTCCGCAGGATCTTGGTTTTGTTGATCGTGAAAAAGAAGGAAATGAACTGGTTCTTGAAGTGGATTTCCATGTAGGAAAGAAACAGCTGAAACAGATTCTTGAAAAAGTTATTAACACACATGGTGCGTCAGCTACAGCTGAAGTACTTGACCATGTAAAATCAATGGGATACAAGCTCTCTACAAGAGCAGCTATGACTGTATCTATTTCAGATATGACTGTACCGCCACAGAAACCGGAACTGATCGCAAGAGCACAGTCAACGGTTGATAAGATCACACGTAACTTCAAACGTGGTCTTATTACAGAAGAAGAGCGTTACAAAGAGGTTGTAGAAACCTGGAAAGAAACAGATGATGAGCTTACAGAAGCCCTTCTTACAGGACTTGATAAATACAACAATATCTTCATGATGGCAGATTCCGGAGCCCGTGGATCTGACAAACAGATCAAACAGCTTGCAGGTATGCGTGGACTTATGGCGGATACAACCGGTCATACGATCGAACTGCCAATCAAGTCAAACTTCCGTGAAGGTCTGGACGTACTGGAATACTTCATGTCTGCGCATGGAGCTCGAAAAGGTATGTCAGATACTGCCCTTCGTACAGCCGATTCAGGATACCTGACAAGACGTCTTGTTGACGTATCACAGGATCTGATCATCCGTGAGGTTGACTGTGTAAGCAAAGATGCCGAAATTCCGGGAATGTATCTGCATGCATTTATGGATGGAAATGAAGAAATCGAAAGTCTTCAGGAACGTATTACAGGAAGATATTCATGCTATACAATCTGTGACAAAGATGGCAATGTTCTTGTAAAGGCAAACCACATGATCACACCAAAACGTGCAGAAAAGATTATGAAATATGGTGTGGATGAAAATGGAAATTCACCGCTTAAGAAAGTGAAAGTCCGTACAATCCTGACCTGTAAATCACACATTGGTATCTGTGCGAAATGTTATGGTGCCAATATGGCAACAGGTGAACCGGTACAGGTTGGTGAAGCTGTCGGTATTATCGCAGCTCAGTCAATCGGTGAACCTGGTACACAGCTGACCATGCGTACTTTCCATAGTGGTGGTGTAGCCGGTGGAGATATCACACAGGGTCTTCCTCGTGTCGAAGAACTTTTTGAAGCAAGAAAGCCGAAAGGTCTTGCTATCATCACAGAAATCGCAGGTGTTGCAAACCTGAACGATACAAAGAAGAAGCGTGAAATCATCGTTACCAATCAGCAGACAGGTGAGACAAAGACTTATCTGATTCCTTATGGATCACGTATTAAAGTACAGGATGGAGCTGTTCTGGAAGCCGGTGACGAGCTTACAGAAGGTAGCGTGAACCCACATGACCTTCTTAAGATCAAAGGTCTTCGTGCTGCACAGGACTACATGCTTCAGGAAGTACAGAGAGTATACCGTTTGCAGGGTGTAGAAATCAATGATAAGCATATCGAAGTTATCGTTCGTCAGATGCTGAAGAAGATCCGCATCGAAGAAAGAGGGGATACTGAATTCCTTCCGGGAACAATGGTGGATGTCCTTGAGTTCAACGATGTAAATGAACAGATGGTAACAGAAGGTAAAGAACCTGCAACAGGAGAACAGATCATGCTTGGTATTACCAAGGCATCCCTGGCAACAGATTCCTTCCTGTCAGCTGCATCCTTCCAGGAGACAACCAAGGTTCTGACTGAGGCTGCTATCAAAGGTAAGGTTGACCACCTGATCGGTCTGAAAGAGAACGTCATTATCGGTAAACTGATTCCGGCAGGAACAGGTATGAGAAAATACCGTGACGTTAAACTTGATACAGGTCTTGGTATGGATATGGACGACGAAATCAGTTTTGATGATTTTGATATGGATGATGATACTGAGTCTGAAGTATCGGCAGAGACAGCAGAAACTGTTGAAACCGAAGAAAATGCTGACGAAACAGTTACAGTTGAAGAATAGGCTTTATATGCTAAGAGAGGCAGATACGTTGAATGGCGTGTCTGCTTTTCTTGCTTTAAAGACATGAAAAACAAAAATATTTGAAAAATAATTCCGATTCTTTAACACTTTACAAAAATAAAGGGTTGCAAAATATGAAAAAATACAGTAGCATATAAATAATCAATCGAAAATCAGGGGGTGTGATATGCTGGATTTAGCTCATATTGGTGAACGGATCAGAGAATGCAGAAAAAAGAAAATGATGACAATCCGGGTTTTGGGAGAATATACAGGACTTTCAGCGGGCTATCTGAGTATGCTGGAACAGAATAAGACATCTCCGAATGTGGACAGTCTTGCGCGAATTTGTGAAGCACTGGATATTGATATACAGTATGCACTGGAAGGGGAAATGCCGGGAAAGACGGTTATACACAGAGAAGAAATGAGTAAGCATCTTTATCCGGAAGAAAATATGACGGTTGAGGTTGCAGACTTTGGTCAGGGAGAATCGATTTTTGAATATATTACGATTGAACCGGGAGAATCTGCGAAAAAAGAAGAATATCGTCATGTCTTTTCGGAAATGTGTATGGTGATAAAAGGAACTCTGAATGTAGAGGTGGAAGGAAAAATTTGCAGTTTACATCCGGGAGACAGTGTATATATAAAGAGCAGAGAGCGTCATAGTATTTCCAATCCCGGAAAAGAACCTTGTGTCAGTATATGGGTATATCACCGGGATGTACCAAGACGGTTTGAAAGGAATGAAAATAAAATTGTGAAATAAATAGCATTCCTCTTGACAATCTTAGAGTATGGTTCTATAATAAGGATAATTACACATATGAATAAATATTCATCTAAGTGAATTTACAAAATTGAACTGTTAAAACGGGGTTTCTTCGAAATTCACGCAACTCTGAAGACAGTGTTATTTACGAAAGTGTATAAAGACTGATTTTATACATACAATACGGACAATCTAATAATTAAACATAGACGTCATAGCGTGAAACTATGACCTTTGAAAGAAGACAAGGACGTCATGATGCAAATCATGGCGTTCTTTTGTTTACACTACTAGACTGCGGTCTAGTAAAGTATTGCATTGTCGCAGAGGGACGGACATATCTGGTAAATATACCGTCTTAGAAGAACAAAAGTACATGAGAGGAGAACAAAAATGGACAGATTAACTCAATTGCGAGAGTACATGGAAAAAGAAAGACTGGATGCGTTTTATATTGCAAAGCCGGCGAATGTACGTTGTATCAGCGGATTTACGGGGGAAGACTCATTCCTTTTTATCACAAAGGCGAATCAGTATTTTATCACTGATGCAAGATACACAGAGCAGGCATCTTATGAATGTCCGGATTACGAACTTGTAAACTGGCGAATCAATTTTGGCTACAGCATGGGGAAAGCTGTTGCATATTGCGCAGACAAAGATGGAGTTAAAACAATTGGATTTGAACAGGATCATCTGACATTTGAAAAATGGAACTCTATGCAGGCTGAACTCAGTGCTGAGATGGTTCCGACGCTGAACGTAATCGAAGGCTTCCGCGCGATCAAGACGCCGGAAGAGATCAAGAACCTTACCGTTGCCTGCGATATCGCATCCAGAGCATTTGAAAAAATTATAAAAGACATCCGTCCGGGTGTGACAGAAAAAGAAATCGCATCCAGACTTGCACATTACATGGTAATGGAAGGTGCAGATACCAAACCGTACGGTGGAATCGTTATTTCAGGAGCAAAGAGCTCTCTGCTTCACGGGATTCCGGACAGTAAGCCAATCGAATACGGAGATTTCGTATTGATGGATTATGGATGCCAGTACAAAGGCTATCTTTCAGATATGACAAGAACAGTAGTTGTCGGCAAGGCAGACGCCAAACAGAGAGAAGTTTATGATCTCTGCCGTCGCATGACAGAAGATACAGAAGCATCTGTAAGAGCCGGTGTGACAGGAACTTCCTGCTATGAAGCTTCACTTGAAGCAATCAAAGATACAGAATACCTTCCGTATAATTATACAGGAATCGGTCATGGAGTTGGGCTGTTCGTCCATGAACTTCCGAATATCGGACTGAACTGTGAGAATATCTTACAGGAGAACAGCATAATGACAGTAGAACCAGGACTTTATATTCCGGGTTGGGGTGGTGTCAGACTTGAGGATCAGGGCATCATCACAAAAGACGGATATGAAAACCTGATCAGTGCTACACATGAGCTAATAGAATTATAAATGAAAAAGGAGGACAACATTTATGAAAAAGAAATTATTAGCAGCTTTACTTGCTACAGCAATGACAGTAACACTGTTTGCTGGCTGTGGTACACCGGGATCCAAAGATTCCAAGAAAGATGACAGCAGTGCTTCATCAGGAAAGAAGAGAATTACTTACACACTTCGTGAAGACCTTCCTTCTATGGATCCACAGAACAGTAACTCTATCTCATGTGCAACAGCAGAAATCTGCACCTATGCGATGCTGACACGTAACGTGGAAGGCGAAATCAAACCAGATGCAGCTGAAAGCTGGGATATTTCAGATGACGGACTTACTTACACATTCCACCTTCGTGATGGACTGAAATGGTCTGACGGAGAAGATGTAAAAGCAGGCGATTATGTTTATGGTATCCAGAGACTTATGGATCCAGAAATGGCAAGCGATTACGCATTCATCGGATATATCCTCAAAAACGGTGCAGAAGTAAATAGCGGTTCTGTGCCTGTCGATGAACTTGGCGTATCTGCACCAGATGACAAGACAGTTGTTATCGAACTTGCACATCCGGCTACATACTTCCTTAGTATGGCTGCTATGGCAACATTCGGTCCTGCAAGAAAAGATTATGTAGAAAAATACGGAAAAGAATATGCAGCTGATCCGGAAAAATCTGTTTATAACGGACCGTTCAAGATGACAGAGTGGAAACACGGCGATGAAATGATCCTTTCTAAGAATGAAAATTACTGGGATGCAGACAGCATCAAGCTTGATGAAATCTGCGTAAAGACAGTTGCAGATGCTAAGACAGCGGTTGCTATGTGGGAACAGGGCGAAGTTGATATCACAGTTGTACCTACTGAAATGACAGATCAGTATACAGAAAATACTGAATTCTACTATACAGGTGCAGATGATTACATCATGCTCAACATGTCAGAAGACAGACCGCTTGCTAACAAGAACCTGAGATTTGCTTTGAACTATGCAATCAACAGAACAGAATACAACAAGCTGGTTAACAATGACGTATATGACGTTGCACAGAGACTTGTACTTCCAAACGTGCAGGCGGCAGATGACCAGACATACGGAGAAGCTTATCCATATACACCATTCCCGGCAGAAAATGATAATGATAAAGCAAAAGAATATCTGGATGCAGCAATGAAAGAAATGGGCGTTTCTAATCCAGCAGATATCAAGATTACTCTTCTTACAACTGATACAGATGGTGCTAAGAAGCAGGCTGAAGTTCTTCAGGAACAGTATCAGAAGAACCTTGGTATTACAGTAGAAATCAACCAGGTAACTTACAAACAGAGACTTCAGATGGAAACTGAAAAAGATTACGATATGGTAGTAACAGGATGGGTTCCGGACTACTCTGACGCATACTCTTATCTGGAACTGTGGATCAGCGATGGTCAGTATAACCACTCTGGATATGCGAACGCTGAATACGACAAGCTTCTTAAAGATTCTCAGACAGAGACAGATGCTAAGACAAGACAGGATATGCTGTTCCAGGCAGAAAAGATCTTCCTTGAAGAAGATTCCGCTCTTGTACCGCTTCAGTTACGTAGAGACCAGTATCTGATCAATCCGAAGATTTCTAACTTCAATGTATACTTTGTCGGATATGACTTCGATCTGGTATATGCAGACATCAGCGAATAATACAGTTGGATGGTAACATACCTTGCGGTCGGCGCGGACTTACTGGTCCGCACCGGCTGCTTATTTGAGGGTTTTGATTATTTCGAGGGGTAGATTTGGTATGTATCAGCCAATAGGAAGTATGTGAAATAATCAAAGCTATCAAATAAAGAAAAATGAAGGGAGACAAAAGAATGGCAAAATATATAGCTAAACGAGTTGCATTAGCCATCGTAACACTTTTGGTACTTACAAGTGTTGTATTCGTCCTGGTTCGTCTGATGCCGGGAGATCCGTTCTCAAGTGACAAGATGACACCGGAGATCAAAGCGAATCTGGAAGCTTACTATGGTTTGGATAAACCGCTTGCAGAGCAGTATATAACTTATATGAAGAATGTGCTTCATGGTGATCTGGGGTATTCTATGAAGTATGAAAGTCAGACAGTTAACCGTATTATTGCTGACTCATTCCCATACTCAGCAGACCTGGGAATCCGTTCACTGTGCTTTGCACTGTTCTTCGGACTGATCCTTGGAATTGTAGCAGCACTGAATCGAGGAAAGAAACTGGACTTCGTCTGTATTTTGATTGCGATCATTGGTACATCGATTCCTGACTTCATCATGGGATCTGTACTTCAGTATTTCTTCGGAATCAAATGGCAGATTCTTCCGGTTGCGCAGTACACAAGCTTTAAGCACACAATTTTACCGTCAATCGCGGTTGGATTCTATACACTGGCATCCATTTCCCGTCTGATGCGTTCCAGTATGCTGGAAGTTGTATCTTCAGATTATACAAAGACAGCACGTGCGAAAGGTTTATCGGATTTCCGAATTACAGTTAAACATCAGATCCGTAATGCGATCACACCGATCATTACCATTATGGGACCGACAGTTGCATCTGTATTAACAGGAACATTCGTAATCGAAGCCCTTTTCGCAATCCCTGGAATGGGAAAACATTATGTAGACAGTATTAACATGGCAGATTATACACTGGTTCTTGGTATGACGATCTTCTACGGAGCATTCTTGATCGTATCAATCCTGATTGTAGATATCTTATACGGTATTGTAGATCCGAGAATCCGTCTGAGTGGTAAAAAAAGGTAGGTGACGAGAAATGGCAGAAATTACAAAAGAACAGTTTAAAGTTGTAGGAAAAAATACAAAGACAATGGAGTCTATTTCCCGTCCGAATATTGGTTACTGGCAGGATGCATGGAGACGAATCCGCAAGAATAAGATTGCATTCTTCTCATTGTGCCTGATTGGACTTTATGTACTTATGGCGATCTTTGTTCCAATGTTCAGCAAATATGACATTGCAACACAGAGTGTGGCAGAGATGAACCAGAGTTTTTCAAAAGCACATTGGTTTGGAACAGACTCTCTTGGACGTGATCTCTGGGTTCGTGCATGGTCTGGTGCGAGAGTATCTCTGACAATTGGTTTTGCAGCCAGCATCATCAATGCAATCGTTGGATCTATCATGGGTGGTATCTCAGGATTCTACGGTGGCAAGATCGATATGGTTATCCAGCGTGTCGTTGACGTATTATACGGAATCCCAAGTCTGATCGTTACCATTCTTCTTATGGTAGTTGTTGGTAACGGTGTACACTGTTTGATTCTTGCTATGTGTTGCGTCGGATGGATCGGTGGATGTCGTTTCGTTCGTGGTGAAGTATTAAAACTGAGAGAATCTGATTTCGTATCTGCAGCCAAGATCCTTGGTGTGCCGGATATCGTAATCATTGTAAAACATATTTTACCGAATATCATGGGACTTATCATTACAAACCTGACAATGGCTATTCCGGGAGCTATTTTCCAGGAGGCATTCCTGAGCTATATCGGTCTGGGTATCAAACCACCGAACTGCAGCTGGGGTGTACTTGCAAAAGACGGAATCGCACAGCTGAGAATTCATCCGTACCAGGTATTTGTACCGGCATTCCTGATTTGTACAACAATGCTTGCGCTGAATCTTCTTGGTGATGGACTTCGTGATGCATTTGACCCGAAACTTAGAGGAACCGAGTAGGAAGGAGTATAGAAGATGGAAAATTTATTGGAAGTAAAAAATCTGCAATTCTCTTTCCGTACATACGGTGGAGTTGTAAAAGCTGTTCGTGATGTCAGCTTTGAAGTCCGTCCGGGAGAAATTCTTGGTATAGTTGGAGAATCCGGATGTGGAAAGAGTGTTACCTCTCAGTGTCTGATGAGACTGAATCCGGAACCGCCTGGATTCTTTGAAGGCGGAGAGATTCTTTATAAAGGAAAAGATGTTCTGAAAATGAACAAAAAAGAACTTCGTCAGTTCCGTGGAAAAGAGATCAGTTATATTTTTCAGGATCCTATGACCTCATTGAACCCGACAATGCGTATCGGAAAACAGATTGAAGAAGTATTCGTCGGAAGAAAAGGTATGAGTGCGGCTGAGAAAAAAGCAAAAGCACTTGAAATCCTTAAAATGGTAGGTATCTCTGATGGAGAACGCCGTTACAAACAGTATCCACATGAACTTTCAGGTGGTATGAAACAGCGTGTTATGATCGCGATCGCTCTGGTAGGAAGCCCGAGCATCGTTATTGCCGATGAGCCGACTACTTCTTTGGATGTTACAATTGAAGCACAGATTCTTGATGTACTGAAAAATCTTCAGAAAACACTTGGGACATCTATTATCCTGATCACACATGACCTTGGTGTTATCGCAAAGCTTTGCGACCGTGTACTGGTTATGTATGGAGGAAAGATCGTAGAACGTGGATCTGTAGATGAGATTTTCTATGATACAGCACATCCTTACACAAAAGGACTTATGCATTCAATTGCCAAACTGGATACAGCAAAAGGCCACAAATTGCAGCCAATCGAAGGAACACCTCCGGATCTGTTTGCACCTCCGAAAGGATGTCCGTTCGCAGCAAGATGTGAATACTGCATGGAAATCTGTAAAGATATGCCGCCACAGACTTATGAGCTTTCAAAAGAACATGAAACCTGTTGCTGGCTGCAGCATGAATATGCACCGGATACAGACATGAGAAGAAAAGTAACTGAGAAAGGAGAGGTGTAAAATGAAAAATACAGAAAAAAAACAGCCTCTCGTACAGGTGAAAAACTTATGTAAATATTTTGAAATCAGCCGTAAAGAAACCTTAAAAGCGGTTGATGATCTTACATTTGATATTTATAAAGGTGAGACAGTCAGCCTGGTAGGTGAGTCCGGCTGTGGTAAATCTACAACAGGACGTACCATGATCAAGTTATACAATCCGACTTCGGGAAATGTATATTATGATGGAAAAGATATTTTCAAATACAATCATGCAGAGCAGAAAGAATTCTGTAAGAAGGTACAGATGATTTTCCAGAACCCGTATTCATCACTGAACCCACGTATGACTGTTAAGGATATCGTTGGAGAAGGTCTGAAACAACATGGAATGTCAACAAAGGATGCAGATGCAAAAGTAGAGCAGCTGCTTGCTACAGTTGGTCTTAATAAAGATCATATGTCACGTTTCCCGCACGAATTCTCAGGTGGACAGAGACAGCGTATCGGTATTGCACGTGCTCTTTCTGTTGATCCGGAATTCATCATCTGTGATGAGCCGATTTCAGCTCTTGATGTGTCTATCCAGGCACAGGTTATCAATATGCTGAAAGAACTGCAGGAAGAAAGAGGACTGACTTACCTGTTTATCGCGCATGACCTTAGTGTCGTAAAATATATTTCTGACCGTGTAGTTGTTATGTACCTCGGAACAATGGTCGAGACTGCTGAGACAGATGAACTTTATGCTCATCCGATGCATCCATATACACAGGCACTGCTTTCTGCAATCCCGGAAGCAGATCCGAATAAAGCAAAAGCGAACCAGCGTATTCCGATCAAGGGTGAGATCCCAAGCCCGATCAATCCGAAGAACTGCTGTCGTTTCGCTGAGAGATGTCAGCATGCGACAGAACGTTGCTTTAAGGAAATGCCGCAGATGAAAGAGATTGCTCCTGGACATAAGGTAGCATGCCATCTTGTAGAAGATAAATAAAAAGTAGTAATATAATAAAGAAGGCGAAGGACTTAAGAAGAGTTCTTCGTTTTCTTTTTGTTTTATGAGAAATTCCGATGGAACTTTCTGTGAAAAAACACTATATGCCTTGGCAGATTAAAAAATTTCCAGAAGAATTGTGCAGAATCACAAAATACGGATTGACACGAAAATATTGACAATATAAGGTAAAAACGATATTATATAGAGATGTAATTGTAATTAAAGTGTCATATCGTGTAATAGTTATGTAACAAATGAAAGTGAGTGTATATGGAACAGAGAAAATCAGCAAGGAGAAGATCGTCTGATGGAACTTCTAATAGAAATATGCGAAGTATCAATAACAGCAGAGAAGTAAGCAGACGGGCTAAGGGGAAGAACCGGTATGCTTATGAAGAAGACCGAAGATCTGCCCGATATTATGATGATGAGGAAGATTACTACCGAGAACGACCGAAAAAGAAATCATCTTCGAATGATAAGAAGAAAAGAAGACCGGAAGAAGACTATCAGAATATAAGAAAGAGGTCTGACCCGGAGAATAATAAGAATCGTAAAAATAAACGGCGTAGAGGAAGAAAGAAAAATCGGGTAAGCAGAACGATTGGAATTATACTTGTAATTATCCAGTTTATTCTGTCTGTAGTACTTGCAGTGAATGTGATGCTGTTCAATGTACTTACTTCTACTTATTTCCTGGTACTGATCGGAGTACTGCTGATCCTGCTTGGAATTACCTTGCTGACACAGATAGCGGCAAAAGGAAAAGGAATTGGCGGAAAGATATTCTGTATACTGATCTGCATCATTCTGGGAGTGGGTTCTTTCTATATAGGAAAAGTAAATAATGCATTCCAGAAGATTACCGGAAGCAATAAGAAAACAAGTTCCATGGTAGTTGCGGTAAAGGCGGATGATAATGCAGATACTTTATCAGCAGCAGCCGGATATACATTTGGTGTTCAGTATGCGACTGGTGGAGACCAGACGAAGTCGGCAGTCAAACAGATTGAAAAGGAACTGGGACAGAACATTACTCTTCAGGAATACAGTAATCTGGGAGAAGAAGCACAGGCATTATATGACGGAGAAGTAGATGCGATTATCTACAACTCAGCTTACAGTAATATTATCAAGGAACAGTATTCAACCTTTACAAAGGATACAAAGGTTATTTATAAGCACAATATTGTTGTTGAAATTGAAAGCGATACATCTGATGAAAGCGTTACAAAGCCATTTGCGGTTTATTTGAGTGGTATTGATACAAATGGTGATATCACAGAACAGGGACGAAGCGATGTCAATATCGTAGCGGTTGTCAATCCGACGAGCCATCAGGTATTACTGATTACGACCCCTAGAGATTATTATGTACCAATCCCGGGGGTATCCGGAGGACAGGACGACAAACTGACACATGCAGGAATCTATGGTGTAGATGTGTCTATGCAGACGCTGGAAGCACTTTATGATACAGATATCGAATTTTTCGGAAGAGTTAATTTTACATCTATGACCAGTGTGGTTGATGCACTTGGTGGACTGGATGTTGAATCAGATCTCGAATTTGATACAGGATGGGAGTCGGGTGCAGAGATTCATGTAAATGAAGGAATGAATCATTTTGATGGTATTAGTGCACTTGCTTTTTGCCGTGAACGTCAGGCACTGCCAGACGGGGACAACGGAAGAGGAGTCCATCAGCAGGCAGTTATCACTGCAATCATTAAAAAGATGATGTCACCGGCAATGCTCCGTGGGGCAAGCGATATTATTGAAAGTGTCAGCGATGGTGTGGATACGAACTTTACTTCCAGCCAGATCCAGTCGCTGATCAAGACTCAGCTCAGAACCAATGCAAAATGGAATATTTATTCCGTGGCAGCGGATGGAACCGGGGGAACAGATATCTGCTATTCTTCAGGAGATGAAGAGCTTTATGTAACGTATCCGGATGAAAATTCAGTGGCTGAGATCATTGGATTGATCAAAAAAGTAAAAGACGGAGAAATAATCGAAGGATCCGTAAGTACAGAATAAAAATGAGAAAAAGTCAAGGTATGATTTGGAAAATATTTTTCAGAATACCTTGACTTTTTTTTTGCAATATACTACAATAAACAAGCGTGCGAAAAACGATGCACTGTTTTTCTGCGCATTTTAAACAGAACTTGTTTAAAATCGTAACCAATTATTACTTCATAGGAGGTGAAAGAGATGCCAACATTTAACCAGTTAGTAAGAAAAGGTCGTCAGACAGCTGTAAAGAAATCTACTGCACCGGCTCTCCAGAAAGGATACAATTCTTTGAAGAAAAGAGCTACAGACACATCTGCACCACAGAAGAGAGGTGTGTGTACAGCAGTTAAGACAGCTACACCGAAGAAACCGAACTCAGCTCTTAGAAAGATCGCCAGAGTACGTCTTTCAAACGGAATCGAAGTAACAAGCTACATCCCAGGAGAAGGTCACAACCTTCAGGAACATAGCGTTGTTCTTATCCGTGGAGGAAGAGTAAAGGACCTTCCGGGTACAAGATACCATATCGTTCGTGGAACACTTGATACAGCAGGTGTTGCAAAGAGACGTCAGGCTCGTTCTAAATACGGAGCAAAGAGACCAAAAGACGCAAAGAAATAAGCACTTGATTTTAGTGTAAAACGAAACTAAATCGTATCACAAACAGAACTATGAGAATAGTTGGTTGCGGGTTTAATTCAGATATTGCCTGCCACGTGGCAGGCATCGGAGATTGTCCCGCCAACGATACACATAGAAAGACACATGTGAGTACCGATGAATTATTCACGCAAAGCAAAGCTTTGCCAATATGTATAAGGAGGGAAGAACCGTGGCACGTAAAGGACATACTCAGAAAAGAGACGTATTAGCGGATCCGTTATACAACAACAAGGTAGTTACAAAGCTTATCAACAACATCATGCTTGACGGTAAGAAAGGTGTAGCTCAGAAAATTGTATACGGAGCATTTGACAAAGTCGCAGAGAAAGCTGAAAAACCAGCTATCGAAGTATTTGAAGAAGCAATGAACAACATCATGCCTGTACTTGAAGTAAAGGCAAGACGTATCGGTGGAGCTACTTATCAGGTACCGATCGAGGTAAGAGCAGACAGAAGACAGGCTCTTGCACTTCGCTGGCTTACACTGTACTCTCGTAACAGAGGCGAGAAGACAATGGAAGAAAGACTTGCAAATGAAATTCTTGATGCGGCTAACAACACTGGCGCATCTGTAAAGAAGAAAGAAGACATGCACAAGATGGCAGAAGCAAACAAAGCATTTGCTCACTATCGTTTCTAATTATAGGAGGAAAAAATCTTGGCTGGAAGAGAATATCCATTAGAGAGAACCAGAAATATCGGTATTATGGCGCATATTGATGCTGGTAAGACCACTCTTACAGAGCGTATCTTATACTATACCGGTGTTAACTATAAGATTGGTGATACTCATGAAGGAACTGCTACCATGGACTGGATGGAACAGGAGCAGGAAAGAGGTATCACGATCACTTCAGCAGCTACAACATGTCATTGGACACTTGAAGATCATACAAAACCGAAAAAAGGTGCTCTTGAGCATCGTATCAATATCATTGATACTCCGGGACACGTTGACTTCACTGTAGAGGTTGAACGTTCACTTCGTGTACTGGATGGTGCTGTAGGTGTATTCTGTGCTAAGGGTGGTGTTGAGCCTCAGTCAGAAAACGTATGGCGTCAGGCAGACACATACAACGTACCAAGAATGGCCTTCATCAACAAGATGGACATCTTAGGTGCAAACTTCTACAATGCTGTAGAACAGATTAAGACAAGATTGGGTAAGAACGCTATCGTTCTTCAGTTACCAATCGGTAAAGAAGATGATTTCAAGGGAATCATCGACCTTATGGAAATGGAAGCTTACATCTACAATGATGACAAGGGTGATGACATCACAGTATGTGAAATCCCGGATGACATGAAAGAAGATGCTGAGCTTTACCATACAGAACTGGTTGAAAAGATTTGCGAATTGGATGACGAACTTATGATGATGTATCTTGAGGACGAAATCCCGACAGTAGATCAGCTCAAAGCAGTTCTTAGAAAAGCTACTTGTGAATGTACAGCAGTACCGGTTTGCTGTGGATCTGCTTACAGAAACAAGGGTGTTCAGAAACTTCTGGATGCAATCGTTGAATATATGCCGGCTCCGACAGACATCCCGCCAATCCAGGGTGTTGACGAAGATGGTAATGAAGTAGTAAGACATTCTTCAGATGAAGAACCTTTCTCTGCACTTGCATTCAAGATCATGACAGACCCGTTCGTAGGTAAGCTTGCATATTTCCGTGTATATTCAGGAACTATGAATTCAGGTTCTTATGTATTGAACGCTACAAAGAATAAAAAAGAACGTGTTGGACGTATCCTTCAGATGCATGCTAACAAGAGAATGGAATTGGATAAAGTATATTCAGGAGATATCGCAGCAGCGATCGGATTCAAGTTTACAACTACAGGTGATACAATCTGTGATGAACAGCATCCGGTAATCCTTGAATCTATGGAATTCCCAGAACCAGTTATCGAGCTCGCTATCGAGCCTAAGACAAAAGCTTCTCAGGGTAAACTTGGTGAATCTCTTGCAAAACTTGCAGAAGAAGACCCAACATTCCGTGCTCATACTGATCAGGAAACAGGTCAGACAATCATCGCCGGAATGGGAGAACTTCATCTTGAAATCATCGTAGACAGACTTCTTCGTGAATTCAAGGTAGAAGCTAACGTAGGTGCTCCGCAGGTTGCATACAAAGAGTCCTTCACAAAAGCAGTTGATGTTGACAGCAAGTATGCTAAACAGTCAGGTGGACGTGGACAGTACGGACACTGTAAAGTTAAATTTGAACCAATGGATGTCAATGGTGAAGAAACATACAAATTCGATTCTACTGTTGTCGGTGGTGCAATTCCGAAGGAATACATTCCGGCTGTAGGCGAAGGTATTGAAGAAGCCATGAAAGCTGGTATTCTTGGTGGATTCCCTGTAGTAGGTATTCATGCAACCGTATATGATGGTTCTTACCATGAAGTCGATTCTTCAGAAATGGCATTCCACATTGCAGGTTCTCTTGCATTCAAAGATGCTATGAAGAAATCTGACCCGGTACTCCTTGAGCCTATCATGAAAGTTGAAGTTACTATGCCGGAAGAGTACATGGGAGATGTTATCGGTGATATCAACTCTCGTCGTGGACGTATCGAAGGTATGGATGACCTCGGCGGTGGAAAGATCGTTAGAGGATATGTTCCGCTTTCAGAAATGTTCGGATACTCTACAGACCTTCGTTCCAGAACTCAGGGACGTGGAAACTACTCAATGTTCTTCGAAAAATATGAGCCAGTTCCGAAGTCTGTTCAGGAAAAGATTTTATCTAACAAAAACGCATAAAAAATACGAAAAAGGCTTGAAAAACTGTACTTTATGAAATATAATCAGTATTAGCCGAGTTAAAACATCGTAAACTAAAATGCCCTATTGGGTGGTATATTTAAGGAGGATATTCAAAATGGCAAAGGCTAAATTTGAAAGAACAAAACCGCATTGTAATATCGGTACCATCGGACACGTTGACCATGGTAAAACAACTCTTACAGCTGCTATCACAAAGACACTTGCAGCAAGAGTACCAGGAAACACAGCAGAGAACTTTGAAGATATCGATAAAGCTCCAGAAGAGAGAGAACGTGGTATCACAATTTCTACAGCTCACGTTGAGTACCAGACAGAGAAACGTCACTATGCACACGTTGACTGCCCAGGACATGCTGACTACGTAAAGAACATGATTACAGGAGCTGCTCAGATGGATGGAGCTATCCTTGTTGTAGCTGCTACTGATGGTGTTATGGCTCAGACAAGAGAGCATATCCTGCTTTCTCGTCAGGTAGGTGTACCGTACATCGTTGTATTCATGAACAAATGTGATATGGTAGACGACGACGAACTTCTTGAACTTGTTGAAATGGAAATCCGTGAACTTCTTGATGAATATGAATTCCCAGGAGATGACACTCCGATCATCCAGGGATCAGCTCTTAAAGCTCTTGAAGATCCGAACGGACCATGGGGAGACAAGATCATGGAACTTATGGATGCAGTTGATTCATACATTCCGGATCCAGAACGTGATACAGACAAACCATTCCTTATGCCTGTAGAAGACGTATTCTCTATCACAGGACGTGGTACAGTTGCTACTGGTAGAGTAGAACGTGGTGTACTTCACGTATCTGATGAAGTAGAAATCGTTGGTATTAAAGAAGAAACACGTAAAGTAGTTGTAACAGGTGTTGAAATGTTCCGTAAACTTCTTGATGAAGCTCAGGCTGGTGACAACATCGGTGCTCTTCTTCGTGGTGTTCAGAGAGACGAAATCGAAAGAGGACAGGTTCTTTGTAAACCAGGTTCAGTAACTTGCCACCACAAGTTTACTGCACAGGTATACGTTCTTACAAAAGATGAAGGTGGACGTCATACTCCATTCTTCAACAACTACAGACCACAGTTCTACTTCCGTACAACAGACGTAACAGGTGTTTGCGAACTTCCAGAAGGAACAGAAATGTGCATGCCTGGTGATAACGTAGAAATGACAATCGAACTGATCCATCCAGTAGCTATGGAACAGGGACTTCGTTTCGCTATCCGTGAAGGTGGACGTACTGTAGGATCAGGACGTGTTGCTACAATCATCGAGTAATTATAACTTGATATAAATTGAGTGTCAGGAGTACACTCTGTGTCCAAACGTAAGATGCCCCAGAAACCTTGTGTTTCTGGGGTTTTTCTGTACTCTAAGAAAAGAATTATTCGTAAATTTATCAGATTTGCAATAGCGAAACATTTATCAGCAAGATGAAATACAGATAAATTTATAATTGAAAAATAAGACCAGCGGTGCCAAAACGGTGCCAAAAAGAAACTCCTGCGAATGTTTGCTATTCACAGGAGTAATTTTTTACCAGCCTTTGATCTGTTTGATCTGTTCAGCACGTTCCGGATCACGATGATATTGTAGTTTGAGACGGATAGTTTCCACAACTTCCTGTCTGGATTCATCATCAAGCTGATAGAACGATGTAAGCAGATTATCTACATCAGGCATACTGTTCTTACCGAAAAGGTACATCAGCGGATACATAGAATTTTTTAAGTAAGTCTTTACACGACTTGCGTCTAATGCTCCGTTCAAACCGTCTGGAAGTGTAGGATAAATCTCTTCTTCCTTAATTGTGCCAGAAAATGGACTGGCAGAACATATCTCATTCACATCAATTTGCAATTCATTCGCAAGTCTTAATGCAAAATCAAATCGAATATTGGAATCTTTTTGAATAATTGAATATAAGGTTGTAGCACTGATTCCGGTTGCCTTTGCAATTTTGCGGACATTTGTGCCTTTTTCATCAAGATATTTCTTTAAATTTTTACCGTCACCCATAGAATCCTCCTTTTTCATATATTAGAAAATTACGAAAAACATAAATCTATAAAATATCATAACACAGACGTGGAATAAAATAAAGAAAAAATAGTGTACGAAGTTCGTAAAAATGTGTTTACGAATTATTGACAACGATAGAAATACATGATATTATCAATTTACGAAAATCGTACAGATATAGAAATACAGTAAACGTATTCTATATCTGGAGAGGAAAGGAGGAGGCAATATGGCAAGTTACAATTATATGATGAGTGCTGATGAAGTGGCACAGGAATTAAACTGCTCAAAATCTCATGCCTATAAACTGGTGAAAGCTATGAATAAAGAATTATCTGCACAGGGATATATTACGATGGCTGGAAGAATACCAAAGGCGTTTTGGGCAAAAAAGATGTATGGCTATGAAATAGCAGGAAATTAGGGAGGATCAATATGGCTTACAGAGAAAAAGACACAAAAAAATGGACAGCCCAGTGGTTTGAGACAAATGTCATGGGTGAGAAGAAAAAACGCAGAAAGCGTGGATTTGAAACAAAGCGAGAAGCATTGGAGTTTGAACGAAGCAAAAAGTTGAGCAATGAGCGAAGTATGGATATGAAGCTGAGCGATTTTATTGAGATTTATTTTTCAGACAAACAAAATGATCTGAAAGATCGAACAATCAAAAATAAAAGATATATGATGCAACAGCATATAGTTCCATATTTTGGAAATCAGATGATGAGTGAGATCAAGGCTTCGCAGATTATTCAGTGGCAGAATGAAATACAGAAGAAAGGATATTCAGATTCTTATTTGAGAATGATACAGAATCAGTTGACCAGCCTGTTTACACATGCAGCTAAAATCTATGATCTGCCGGTTAATCCATGCAAGAAAGTGAAACGAATGGGAAATTCAGATTCGAGAAGTTTGAACTTCTGGACACTGGACGAGTACAAACAGTTTATACAGACAATGGAGCCGGGAACAAGATATTATCTTATGTTTGAGATGTTGTTCTGGACTGGATGCAGGATCGGGGAGCTGCTTGCGATTACAAAAGCTGATATCAATTTTGAAAAGAATCAGCTTAGTATCAATAAGACTTATTACCGGACAGGAATGCAGGATATTATCACAGAACCGAAAACAAAACAGTCCTTTCGGACAATCGAAATTCCGGAATTTCTGAAAGAGGAGATTAAGGAATTTGTAGATGGTCATTACGGAATGCCGGATACAGAAAGATTATTTCCGGTTGTTCAGGAAGCGGTACAGCATAAGATGAAACGGCAGATTGAGCTGGCAGGAGTGAAGAAAATTCGAGTGCATGATATCAGGCACAGCCATGTGGCTTATCTTATTGAGAAAGGTGTGGAACCGTTATTGATTCGGGACAGATTAGGTCATAAAGATATTCGTATCACATTGAACACTTATGGACATCTTTATCCAAATCAGC
>ERZ894251.140-NODE-140-length-57837-cov-14.882420_pt1 | contig 57837 bp, 52 predicted proteins | sample MGYA00380301_ERZ894251 | MGnify/ENA primary metagenome ERZ894251 (study PRJEB32331, sample SAMN06328418) | human gut metagenome | biome: human gut microbiome; feature: stool | host: Homo sapiens | collected 2014-02-13 ... | reverse complement strand
TCCCCGATGAAAAGCTAATGCTTCCCGTCGGGGCGAAATTAAGGTTAAAGCGTTTTTAGGGTGTGTGGTTGGGCGTTCCTGTGGCAAAAATAGAGCCACGGTTTCCCGTGACTTCATCAAGATACCGACACTTCATAAATAAATCGCTTGATTTTTGAGCTTCGGTCTGGGCAATCCCGCCCACATTCCGCATCTTGGTATAGAGGTACAAATTCTTGTAAAAATGACTTTCATCAATAAAGAGTCTGTCAACTCCGAGCTGCTCAAAGTCGATGACATTGTCCTTACGCTTGGTATCGTTCAGCTTATCGAGCTTTGCCTTGATTGCCTTTCTGGTTTTCATCATCTGCTTTACCGTGAACTGCTCGCCGTGAGAAGCCTTAACATCATCAATGCCCCGTTCAATATCGTCAAGCTGCCGCTGCAACTGTTCGTACTGTCGTTCAATACTCATCGGTATCTTTTCAAATTGCGAATGCCCGATGATGACTGCATCGTAATCGCCCGTGGCAATTCTGCCACAAAACTTCTTACGGTTTCCCGTTTCAAAATCCTGCTTGGTCGTAACGAGGATATTGGCACTCGGATAGAGCCGCAGATACTCGGACGCCCACTGACCGACAAGATGATTTGGCACGACAAACATCGACTTCTGGCACAGTCCGAGCCGCTTGCTTTCCTGTGCGGCGGCTACCATTTCAAAGGTTTTTCCTGCACCTACCTTGTGGGCAAGAAGCGTGTTGCCGCCGTAAAGGATATGGGCAATAGCGTTGACCTGATGTGGTCGCAGTTTGATTTCGGGACTGATGCCGCCAAAGGTAATGTGGCTTCCGTCATATTCACGGGGACGAACGGAATTAAAGGTATCGTTGTAGGAACGGACAAGGCGGTTTCGCCGTTCAGGGGCTTTCCATATCCAATCCTGAAAAGCCTGCTTAATGACCTCCTGCTTTGCCTGTGCCGCCGTGGTTTCCTTGTGATTGAATACAGCTTTTCGGTTTCCGTTTTCGTCCAGAACATAGTCAAAAATACGCACATCTCGCAGGTTTAAGGTATCCTCAATAATGCGGTAGGCAGAAGCTCTCTTAGTACCAAAAGTGCTGTCTGCCTTGACATTTCCATAGTCCGAGGACTTATTTTCGATAAACCAATCGCCGTTCATCGCTGTGTAGCGTACCTTGATTTTGCTTCTGGCATAGCTTGACGGCGTGAGCAGCTCCATTACAAACTGCTGTATATCCTCCTGCGGTATCCAAGTAGCACCCAGACGGACAGCGATTTCGCCTGCCGTTAAGTCTTTGGGAATGACCTTTTTCAGAGCTTCCACATTGACAGAAAACTCCGGGTCTGCTTTTGCAGCGGCTTCTGCTGTCAGCAGCTTTGCACGGACATTTCCCGACAAATATTCATCAGCGGCAGCATACCGTACTGGCTCGGAATTTGGCACTCTAAAGATAACGCCCTGCAAATCCCTGACGATTTCCTCCTGTGATTTGCCTGTGAGCTGCTCCATATAGGCTAAATCTACACGAGCCTTTTCGCCAATGGATACAGCTAACGCCTCGCTTGCGGTTTCAACGGAAGTAACGGCACGGTGGGGCTTAATCGTCCTCTTGTAGAACATATCCGCTTTTTTCTTGAAATTGCCCTCATCATCAAGCACCTCTAAAGAGCATAACAAAAAGTAGCTTTCATCAGAAGCAAACGCAAGATAGTTACCTCGGTTGTTGATAAGACCGTACTTTGACTGAAAATCATCGTAAAGGCGGTTTAAGTTTTCCTGTTCGGTGCGTATCATCTCTTCGGGATAATCCTCGGTCTGATACGCTATGAGCCTGCGGACGCAATCTCTGATTTCAATCAGACCCTTAATGCGGTTTTCTCCTGTCATTGAAACGGTGGCAGGGGTCATTTTGTCGTTTTCTCGGAAGTAAACCTTGCCGTCCACCAGAGCAAAAGAGAAATTACGCACATTCGGGTCAGCAGGAATAGAAGCGTCCTGCTCATCGGATATTTCGTCAATCTCGTTTTCATACTCTGGGATTTTGCCGTTAATTCGCAGCACCGCATCGGAAAGAAGCTCGGCAAGAGGAACATTGCTTTTTGCTTTGCAGGCACTATCCATACCGAAGCGTGTGCTTTCCATTACCATATCGCCCATTATCATTTCTGGATGCTGCACAAAATAGCTGTTCATCGTAATACCGTTACTATCCGTGGCAAGGTGTACCCAGTCCGGCTCGATATCCATTACGCTGTCACGCTTTTGCAGAAAGATGATGTCGCTTGTAACCTCCGTGCCTGCATTTGCCCGAAAGGTATTGTCAGGAAGTCGGATAGCTCCCAACAGCTCGGCTCTCTGTGCGATATACTTCCGCACATCTGGACTTGCTTTATCCATCGTACCCTTAGAAGTAATGAACGCCACAACGCCGCCTGCTCGGACTTTATCCAGAGCCTTTGCAAAGAAATAGTCGTGTATCAAGAACTTCTGGGCGTTGTATCTGCTGTCGTTTACTCGGATTTCCCCAAAAGGCACATTGCCGATAACCACATCAAAATGGTCATCGGGGAGCTTTGTATCCTCAAAGCCCTCAACAGCGATACTCGCTCTCTGGTAGAGCTGCTTTGCAATTCTGCCTGTCAGCGGGTCGATTTCTATGCCGTGCAGCTTGCTATCCACCATACTGTCTGGAAGTAAGCCGAAAAAATTTCCGATGCCGCAGGACGGCTCCAAGATATTGCCTTTTGAAAATCCCAGATTATCAAGAGCGTTATACATTGCCTTGATAACGACAGGCGGGGTATAAAAGGCGGTCAGGGTTGACTCCATTGCCGCACGGTATTCCTCGGTGGAGAGTACGCCCTTTAATTCCTGATATTCGTTTGCCCACGCTGCATTGTGTTCGTCAAACGCCGCCGACAGACCGCCCCAGCCCACATATTTAGAGAGTGTTTTCTGTTCTTCGGGTGTTGCAAGCCTGTTTTCAATTTCGAGGTCGTGCAGTAAATGAATCGCCGCCATATTTGCCCTGAACTTTTCCTTTGCTCCGCCAACGCCCAGAGCTTCATCGGTAATGCGGAAATTGTGGCGGTCAGCGGTAACAGCAGGGGCATAGGGTGTTGCCGTAACAGGAGCCGTTGCTTTTTCTTCGGGCGGTAATTCCTTTTCAACTCGCTCTGGCTCTTTATCCTGTTCTTGTAACCATTCACGAACACGGGAGAGCTTCTCCACACGGCTAATCGGAAAACCTACATTGTTCTGAAAGGTAATGTCACGCATAGAAACATCGCCGCTGATTTCTCCAACGCTTTCAATCACATAACGGCGGTTATCTATAACAAGCTCTTTTCCGAGTATGCTTTCATTCAGTCTGTCAGCGTATTCTTTGGCTTCTTCCTCGTTGTCAAAGGTCTGGTAAATGCCGCCGACATCATAATACTGCCCGTCCTGTCCCTCCGGCATAGCATTATCCCGTATGATATAAGGGTCTGCAAAAGCGTCTGAGGTGAGTTCCACGGTATAGCGTTCCTGCTCGTCCTCGTTCAGCTCCGTTTCTTCGACAGGCACAAACCACTCATTTTCCGTTGCCATTATTTCAGACAAAGCACGGTTATCCTCTGTGGTCAGCTCGGAATGCTGTTCCAAAAACGGGATTAGTATATCTCTGCCACGGAGCAGGCTTTCTCTTTCCTCTCCGTATAGCTGTTCGCCTTTAGGGGACAAGGCATAATCATAAAAATTCCTGATGTGGGCAATTAAATCGCCCTCGCCATCGCCAATGTCAAACCGTCCCTCATAGTGAAATTCCTCGCCGCCGATAACAGCAGAGATTTCAAAATCGGTCTTGTGATACCAGCCAACCTGTTTGCTTTCGTCCTCTCGTTCTTGATGCTGCTTTTCGTCCAGAACACCTAAGAGCCTGTTTCCCAGAGCAAAGCTCAGATTGGTATTGCGGTCATTAAACTCCTTATCATAAAAAGCAGGGTGTTCGGAGAAGCCGATAGTAAGCTCCAAGCTGTCAGCTTTTTCCTCGGAAGGTGTCTGCGTTCTATGAGCTTCGGTTACAACCATTTTCAAATGACTGTTTGCAGGATTTTCCCTCAGCTTTTCCTCAAAATCGGCTCGGCTCATTTCCTTGCCGAACAGGGGAAACTCTACATTCTGAAGCGATACGGCACTCTCGTTGAAGTCGGATATTTCGTATTTATCTGCCCCGATATATACAATGTCGCCCTCTTGAAAGAGGTAGTGCATCGGATGCAGCTCTTTTAATTCCTCGCCAAATTTCCACGCATTGCTGCGGCTGAAAACATCGCTTGTTTTACCCTGTACCAGAGCAAGAAAATCTATGAGCTGCTGAACGGCGGCAGGGTCGGATAATTGCTGTTCCATCTGCTCGGCGGTCATATCCGCAAAATCAGGACGCTCCACCTCGGATAAAAGGTCTTTTTCATATCCGTCTAAATCACGAATGAAGTCGGAGAGCCGCAGGGAGAGGGTATCTCTTTTGTCAGCAGGCTGTTTATCTCGGTTTTCGTCAATGAAACGCTGCCTTGCCATTTTCCTCTGGGTATCTACCTCATACTGCGGTGCTTCTACGCTTTCCAGATAATCGGGATAATGCTCTTTTTCCTTTGCGTTGAGATAGCGGTTATTCTTAATCAGCTCCCGCAGCCGCTTTTCAACCTTTGACCAAGAGAGCATCACATCAGGTTTGGTATATGAGCCGTTCTTTTCTATGGCAATCCCTTTGCCGCTGTAACTTGCTCCGCCCCTTGTACCGTCTGGATAATCGTGCGTACCGCCGCCCATACCGTATTCCTTTTTGAGAAATTCGATATTCTTTTTGCTGTCCTCATTTTTCTGGAGCTGTCGGTAAATGCGGTATTTCCCGTTTACAAAGCCGCTGCCTTTTACCAGAACAGAGTCAATATCCTCCTGTGAAACGGAAAAAGCAGAGGCTTTTTCGTCCTCTGCTTCAACCATCATTTCAATCTGTTCATCAACTGTGGGGAGATTTGCCCGAACTTCGTCCTCGTTGGCAATACTTAGCTGAAAATCAGCTCGTTCAATATTGTTTCCTCCGCCTGTGAGCGAATGTTGTTCATCAGACCTATCCACTGCATCGGGTCTTTCTCCTTGAGTTCCTCGGTCACGCCCTGTTCCTCCTTGAGCTGCTTCGTCAGAAGCTCTAATCTCCGGAGTGCTGTCTGTTCCACTTCGTACAGGTGCTTGTTCAGCTCTCCCGATGTCAGCAGATTGAGATAGGTCACTCGTTTGTGCTTCTCCAGATAATCCCTGTGCATCATAGCGTATCTGCCAAGCGGAAGCTCTGGCTCTGTCGGTAATGTCAGGTCGGGAATAAGATAATCCCCCTGTTTGGTGTAAGTGATTTCGCTCATTATCGTTGCTCCTTTCGGGTTGTATTCTGCCATTATCATAGCGGCTTTGCGGCTCTTGTGCAAAGGTGCGATTTTGCTGAACTGCTTCGATTTGCACATTTCGGATAGCAAGGGATATTTCCCTGAGTGCCATTTCCGATATATCGCTTGTGGCAATGCCGACAGCGTTTAGCGTGGCAGGAGTATTGAAATTCAGAATATCCTCAAAATCCTCCTGCTCGAAAAATTCCCCTGCGTCAAGACCGCAGCGGCTTATCAGCATAAACGCAACGCTGTTTGTTACCGCCCGTCTGTAGATAACTTCCACATTGAAGTCGTCCAGTTCCTCCAAAAAGCTGTCCTTCGTATAGTCCTTTAGCTGTGAGAAATAGTCGGGCAGGTTATCCTCTACGGCATTTTTTGCTGCCTGTATCAGAGCTTCACTAAGACCGCCGCCCTCAAAATCTCCAAACCTGTCGGAGAGCCGTTCTATGACAGCCTGCTCATACTTGTCGTTCATCTGCCAGATAGGAACAGGGCGGCTGTTATAATAACCCTCGTGGGTGTCGGAAATGTCAAAGTAATACTTGAGGGTATTTCTACGCCCTTTGGTATCGAATACGGCAATGCCCTTGCTGTCCTTATTGACCCAGCGGTTAAACTTTTTATTCCAGTTTTCAAGCTCCAAAACGGCGGTAGCGTCTGGTCGCTGAGCATAAATCAAAAGCTGTTCGTCAAAGCGGCACTTATAGTTTCGGCAGGCAGAGGATAAAAAGCTTTGCCAAGCCTGCGGATTTTTCGTAACCGCTATGCCTGTACGCCGATACAGCTCTGTCATTAACTGATACTTTGCAGCCATTCGGGTCACACCTCCTTATCGTTCATAATCTCGGTTTCTGTGCTTTTTATCGTATTCCTCGCATTTTGCGGCGATTTCGGAATACATCTTATCCCGCATATCACGCTCAAAGGCTTTATATTCCTTTGCCTTTTCAGTAGGCTTATACCAGACCGTTTTCCTGTCAGCTTCGTCTAAACGCTCATAGCGGTCATTTATCTGGTCGCCGTATTTTTTGTAGATGGCGTGTGCTTCGGGAGCCTTTAGTACATAACGGTATCGGTCAAGGCTGCTGTGAGAGCCGCTAAGCTGTGCGTATTCATAAAGCATACGGACAATTTCACGGTCAAGCCCCTTTTGTTCCTCGGCAGCATATACCGCTGACAATCCCTCGCACCTCCACGAATGAAACGGGATATTATCATTGGAGCTGTGAGAGGACAGATACACGCCGTCCTTTTTTACTGTGATACGGTTGATAAGCTCGGTACTCATTCTGTGCCACCTCCAAGAAAGGAAATGACCTTGTTTGCCTTAACGCTCTTTTGCAGCTCGTTGATAAGGGCAATATCTGCCACCGTAACGCCCTGTATTGAAAGAACATTGTCCATTGTCATAGCGGCAATGGCTTTTTCATCGGTAAAGCCTGCGTCAAAAACCTTATTTAAGACCTTAACGGCTTTCTGGTTGACTGTCATAATCGACCTCCTTATCGTTCATAATCCTTGTGCTTTGCTGTTTTCTGGGGCATCTCCGGCGGCTTCGGCTCATAGGTCGCTCCATTTTTCTCCATACGCTCCGCAAACTCGCAAATGTGAAAAAGATTGTTTCCGACTTCCGTATGGTACTCGTCAATATAGCGGCAGGCGTGTTCCGATTTCTCGCCCCAAGCGGTTGTAAGAATAATCCTTCCTCCGTCCGGGATGCGAAACAGCTCCCTATAATTCGGGTCAATAAAACGGATGCCTTTCTCGGCATTGGAAATATGCCTGTCAAGCCATTCCTTTACATAGCAATAGCAGTAGAAGTTGTAATCGCCCTTTGTGGGATTGCAGCGTATAAGGTAAGCATATTTCTCTGTGTTGACACGAAAGCCGTACTCGGTGCAGTAGTTTCCCTGAAACGCACTATCGGGGGATTGCCTTGCAAACACACTCATATCACGGCGGTTGTGCAGCAGCCCTTTATCCTCACGCAGGATATTGATAACCTCGTCAAGCTCCGTCTTAAATTCGTCTGTTTTCCATTGCGGTCTGTGGTCGTTCCAAGTGGTGTAAAAGCCGTTGCCGGAGCTGTCAAAATCGCCACGGAGATGTCCGATGCAGCCTGTCTGTCCCTCAAGCTGCATACTCTGGGAATAGGTGTATTTCCGTTCGGCTACTGTAATTGGTCGTATATCCATATCAGCGTTCCTTTTATCCTCGTTCGCCATCTGCATTTTCCTTTCTCTGCTTTTTCTCTTTCTGCTCGTCTAAGATTTTGCGGATACAGACATCGCAGAAAATAATTGACCCGTCCTTATATCGGGGATAAGGACAGGTCGCACAGTCATATACTTTTCTTTTATCGCTCACGCTCATCGCCGTTTTTCTGCTTCTGGGCGGCAGGGTTATTGTACGGCATACGGCTTTCCGTCTGGTAGCGTTCGTTCAGCTTTTCCCTTGCAGCGGAAATATCGTTGCAGTAGTATCCCCAGAAATAATTGTCGCCGCCCTTGCAGTACCAACACACATAAGGGTTAGGTGCTGTGGGATGATGCCCGATGACAAGCTCTGTACTCCCGATAGTACAGCTCTCGATGATTTCATAGCCGCCGTTTACTCGTTTTTCTTCGTCCATATATCAACCTCTCATTTCTTGAAATAGCTGCGGTAGTGCCGTTCCTGTGCAGCCCTGCGTTTCTTTACCTCCGAGCTTGCAGAAAGCTCTGGATATTTTGCTTGCAGCTTGCGGCGTATGCGACCTACGCTCTCATAATTCGGCAAGTCAAGAGAACGGTAATGCAGCAGCACATTCGCAAAGGGCATATGAACAACAGCGGGCAGGCAGATAGCACAAACGCATACATACAGGGTCATATCATCGTCCCGTGCCTTTTCATTGCAGGATAGGGCGTATTTTACCTTGTCCTCAATGGTTTTTAGATTTTTCATTTACTACCTCCAGATATGGAAAAGGGCGGCTCGTCGTCACAAACTTCACTTTGTTCGTTTCCGCCTTACGGCGAAAAGCTCACACGCTCCGTTGTTCCTCCTCTCCCCACGAAGTCATAAAGACTCCGTGGGGACCCCAAATAGCCGCCCCGTGTTCCTTACTTATTCTTTCGATTTCGGATATTCAGCCAGATTGCCGCACCCACGATAAACACCACAAGCACGATGGCGATAATGGTTTTTGCGTCCATTATTCGTTATCCTCCTTTTTCTTTCTCTTGAAGCCAACGAAGCCGAGTACGCCTGCACCGACAAGGGATGCCGCCGCAAGTCCAATCCACAAAGGCAGATTGAAGTCATCGCCTGTTTTCGGAGTATCTCTCAACTCGTTGTGCATCTGTACGATAGTCGTTGCACCGACCTTGACTGTCGCCTGCTTATCGGCAGGAAGCACATAGCCTGCGGAAGTGCTGTCATTGACCTCGGATACGGTATAGTCGCCAATCCTCAGATTTTCAATGAAGATTTCGCCGTTCTTGTCAGTCTTAAAGGTCTGGTCATAGCCGTTTGTGCCTGTTACACGGAAAGAGAAGCCCTCGACCTTACCGTCAGAGGAAGTCTTTACGATTTTGAGAGAGCCTGTCTGTGCCGCATTGACAAAGCCTTTTCCTGCTTCATTTTCAACAACATAGGTCTTTCCGTTTTCCTCAATGGATACGGAATAGACCTTTTCATCAAGCACAAAGCCTGTCGGAGCTGTCTTTTCACGGACAAAGTATTTTCCATAGCGAAGCTCCTTCATCTGATAAACGCCGCCGTCAAGCTCGGTCAATTCTCCAAGCAGTTCATCGTCCTTATCAAACTCGCCGTTTCCGTTGGTATCGGCAAACACCTCAAATACCGCACCTGAAAGATGATTGTCGGGATAGTCCTTATCCACCTTTGTCAGCTCAATGCTGCCCTTGATGAAGTAGTTGACAAGCTCGATTTCCACAACCTCATCGACCTTGCCGATTGTGACATTGATTTCTTCCTCGGAGAGTACAAAGCCTTTCGGACTTTCAATTTCACGGATTACCCAAGTGCCATACGGTACATCGGCAAAAGAAAAACTACCGTCATCCTTTGATGTGGTAGTCTGGATTGCCGTTTCTTTTGTAAATTCCGTTGTGCCGGTTTTGAAAATACCGATAACCGCACCGCCGAGAGCTTTTCCGTCCTCGTCGGCTTTCTTTCCGCTGACAGAGCCGTAAATCATATCGTTTTCAATCGCTTCGCCCTCGTTGGCGGTAATGTGGACAACAGCCGTGTCCTGTCCTGCATATTCAAAGACAACGGGATATTTCTGGTCGGAGAGAATATAGGCTGAATTTGTGGAAAGCTCTTTGACATAGTAGCTGCCAAGCGGCAAATCGGAGCCGACCGTGCCTTTGCCGTTTTCATCAAGAGAGATAATCTCAATCAGTCCATCGGCAGGAATAACCGTACCGTCAGCGGCGGTCAGTTCCTGTTCTGCATACAAGCCAAAGGTTACATCAAAGATTTCTCCGTTATTTCCGATGCCGTAGGCTTCATCAATGGCAAGGCTCTTGATAAGGTCGATTTCAACCTTTTGCCGTTCATTGTAAAAGCTCGTTGCTGTTTCGGTTACAGCGATATTCTGACCTGCGTACACAAGCTCGGCAGAATGAATTTCATCATTCAGCACCATTCCGTTGGGAGCTGTGATTTCCTTTACCTCGTATTTGCCGAGATACAGTTCCTTGCTCTTTGCCGTCCCGTCTGTTGCTGTGGTAACGGTATCGACCACCTCGCCCTTAGAAGCTCTGAGCGTACCGTCCAGCGTATAGATGTCCTCGGCAGCGGTTATTTCATAGACCGCACCCTCAAGACCGTTTACCGCATAAACAGGCTGATACAGTCCGTTGCTTTCAGATACGGAGCTGAATATCTCGCCTGATTTGGAAACGGTAATCGTGCCTTTCTGTGCCACATTGGAGCGTACCACTTCGATAAGGGTAATACCGCTTTCTTCCTCGGCGTTTTCCTGCATTACATCAAAATACACAGGCTCGGAGTTCAGCACATAGCCGTAGGGAGCCTGCACCTCAACCAGAGAATATCCCTTGCCGTATTCCAATGTCTGCGGTGTGATAAGGTCGCCGTCTGCGGTAGTATAAAAGGTGTCGATGGTCGTTACTTCTGGATAAGTGAAGGTCATTGTAACAAGGTTTCCGCTTGGGTCATAAATCTGGAAGCCTGCACCTGCATACGGAATGGTATTGCCTGTTTCCGCATCCTTCTTAACTACCTTGATATAGCTTTCAAAATTGGCGTTGTTGATTAAATAGCGGTAGGTCTGACCGTCAGCACATATGAACACATCAAACGGTTTCATCAGCTCACGCCCCTCCCAACCAGAGGTCTGCTTCACGGTATAAATGCCATAAGGCATATACTTTGTCTGGGCAAAGCCGTTTTCATCGCACACCAGACGGTCACGCTCGGTTTCCTTTGCATCTTCAAAAGAGCCTGCGGATTTGAGGAACACATCAAAGGTCGCACCGTTTTCAGGCGTTTCAATCTGTGTTTCTCCGTCATCCGTATGCTTGATAACGGCGATATTACCCTTGATGACCTGTTCGTTTACATCATTTGTGGGAGAATTGTATTCCACGGTATAAAGCTCCGGCTCTGCACCCACCTTGTGAATAGTCGTATCGAGCAGATAACCCTCGGACGGGCTGATTTCTCGGATTGTCCAGTCATAACCGCACACATAATAGTCGGTGGTAAACTGACCGTTTTCATCGGTGGTGTAGGTGTCAATGAGTTCTTCACCCTTGTAGATACCGTAAACCGCACCTGCAAGGGAAGCATCGCCCTGTACCGTACCTGTTTCATAATCCCGTTTAGTCACGGTAACATTAAACTTTTTCAGTACATTGGTAAAGCTGCGGCTCGTTACCTTTTCCCATTCAATCGGTGCGGTCTGGGATTCCGGCACAACATAACGGATTGCGGTGTCAACCTCCTCAACGGTATAGGGCGTGTTGCCGCTGATAAGGACATTTGGAAACTTTGCAACGCCGTTCGCATCCGTTACGGCATATTCGTCAACGGGCAAGCCGCTGAGTGAAGTACCGAACAAATGGAATGTCACGCCCTCCACCAACTTATCCTCGGAATTTTTGATAACCTCCAGACTTCCACGCTTCAGAGTATTGCTGAAAGTTACGGTAGAGGTTTTTCCTCCGATAAGGGTTACGGTCTGGGACTGCTGCGGCTCATAGCGGTCAATCGACTGCTCCGTAATGGTATAGGTCGCAGGGAATAAGCCCTCTACGCTGATATTTCCGTTTGCGTCCGTTGTTACAGTCTTATTGAAATTGTCGCCCTTAATAGTGAACTGAATACCGCCGACAACGCCGTCCTCGGAAGTCTTTTTAAGGGCAAGCGTGCCTGTCGGCGTTTCAACATTGATATATGCGACAACCGTATCGGTATTCTCAACGCCTGTTACCAAGTCCTGCAAGTTTGAGTCGCCGTAGGCAATCATCTTTGCACTTTCGCTGACTGTCGGCACATCGTTTCTCTTTGCTGTAATTCGGACAGAGCCGGAAACGGCAGCGGCAGAGCTGATTGTCAGTTTATCGCCTGATTTTGATACCTTTACATTGCTGTCAGAGCTTGAAAAGCTGTAATCAGAAAGAACGCCGTTTTTATCCGTCAGCGTGATGCTGTACTTACCGTCCTGATACGCAAGCTCTTTGGTAATATCGTTTTTACCACCCGACATAAAGCTCGGAATGGTATTGTGCTTGCTCATCAGGGAAACAATCTGGTCATACGCCGCCTTTGCTCCGCTGTTTGCATAATTTGAGCCGAAGTGCAGGCTGTAAACAGTTTTGCTCGTCTGGTTGTATGAGCCTGTCGCTTCACGACAGCCCGTAACGAACTCCCATACAAGGGTCTGTGTTGCAAGCCACTTTTCATCGTCACTTCCCGAAAGATGACTGCGGTTGCCCTGATACCCATAGAGCAAAGCAAGTCCAACCGCCTTTTTCTGATTTGCTGAAAGAGCGTTCCAAGTTTCCGAGGAAGCCTTTTTCAGCGAGTCGCCTGTTTTCAGCGGTACGCCCGGCTGAATACAGAACGCCACATCTCCGTCCACATACATACGGTATTTATAATTTCCCGTACCGCCTGCGGTATAGCCGTTGATGATGGCACTTGAATTGTACCTCATTGCATTTCCATTGCTGTCATAAGCGTGGGTAAAACTTATCGTCCCAATGTCGCCTGCTGCAAACGCCGTGGTCGCAGGAATGACAGACAACGCCGTGACCGCAGCCAATAAAACAGCCGCAGCCTTTTTGAATAATCTACGAAATTTCATCGCTTACCTCCTGTTGATTTTGAATTGATTTTGTAACTGACCGAAAAAAGCCGTCCATTACGGACAGCTCATAACTTTTCTTTTCTCGGTTAGTCTTGGTAGTATTTAGAGGGAGAGGTGTGGAGAGGGGGAAACCGAACATACGGCTATCCGCCAACCCTGCAAATGGGCAGACCTCGCCCTCGGTGTGCGGCTATCGTTCCTGTCCCCGCTGCCTTTGCAGATGTCGGTTGTAAAATTCCAACGCTTTTACAACAAAGTCCGACTCCTGCCCTTTGGGAACGGATTTGGGAATGAGCTTAGTTATCCTTTCATCACGGAATGCAGGTTTTTCCTTTTGATTTGGCTTTTCTTCCTGCATAATGGACTGGATAACCTCGGCAGAAAGTTTTCCGTCATTGTTAAATTGCTTCATCTTGATTGCCTGTGCCAAAGACGGGGTAGCGTCGTTATACTCCATTGCTTCAAGCAGGGAATACTGCTGTTCATCGGACAGATAGGAGATTTCAACCGCAGGGCGAAAAGCAATCTGCCGTTCATCAACCATTTGCAAGATTTCGGGTACAAGCTCGGTTAAGCGGATATATCTACGGATTTGCTCTCGACTTTCGCCAACCTCTTTTCCCAACCTTTCATTTGTTCGGGGAGTTGTTAAATCTGACACCACTGGTGTCAGATTATCTTTTGACGGTCTGCCTGCTTGCCTGTTCATAGCTTCAAGCCGCATTTTGTAGGCAAAGGCTTTCTCACTCGGCAAAATCGTTGTCCTTTGTAGATTGCTTTCCACCATTATAATAATGGCTTCATCACGGCTTAACTCCTTGACCTCACATTTCAGCGTTTCAAGCCCTGCCAGCTCACAAGCCTTTTTACGCCTGTGACCGCTGATAAGCTCATACCGTCCGTCCTCTTTGAGCCGAACAGTAGCAGGGGTCATTACGCCGTTCCGCTTAATGCTCTCAACAAGCTGCTCCATATCCTCGTCCATTAAGACCTTGAATGGGTGGTCTGGAAACTCGTCAATCTGTGAAATGGGAATATCCCGTATCTTGCTCAGCTTCGCTTCTTCACGGCTCTGGTCTGTTTCAAACAGGTCATCGTATGCAGTCAGCTCGATTTTGCTTTCTCTGCTTCTCGCCAATATCCGCCACCTCCTTTCCAAACTGCTCGTAAGCTGCGGCAACCTTGCCGTTTTTGTCGTAGGCAAAAATACTCTTGCCCTCTGCGGTAGCTTCTACCGCACGGATAGAGTGGGGTATCTCGGTATCAAAGACTTTGATTTTCTGACCGTATGCACTTTTTACCGATGCGGTAATTTCCTTTGAAATGTTCGTGCGGGGCATTACCATTGTCATTAAAATACCGTCTATCCGCAGCTTTGGATTTATCTGCCGCTTGACCTTAGACACAGAACGCAAAAGTAGCTCCAGACCTTTTGCAGAAAGATAATGCGGCTGCGTGGGGATAACCACGCTGTCAGCCGCCGCCAATGCGTTAATGGTTATCATACCGAGGGAAGGCATACAGTCTATCAGCACATAATCGTAATTCTTTTTAACCTCATTCACATAGGTTTTCAAAACGCTTTCACGGCTGATTGCATTGATAAGCCTTACTTCAAGTCCTGACAGCTCAATATTTGACGGAAGCAAATCAACGCCCTCGCTGTGGTGCAGGATACCCTCAGAAGCAGAAAAGGCTTTATCGTCTATAATGTTCTGCATCACGGTGGATAGGGTAATGGGAATATCATCAGGGCGATTGTAGCCAAGTGCCATTGTGAGATTTGCCTGTGCATCGGCATCAATCAACAAAACCCTTTTGCCCTGCATTGCAAGTCCCACGCCCAAATTGACCGCCGTTGTGGTTTTACCCACACCGCCTTTCTGATTGGTCAGAGCAATCACTTTGCAATTTGACATAGTGCGTCCTCCTTTCGCATAAATTTAGCCGCTTTGTCAAGGCGGCTATGTAAATCTGCCAGAGAACGCAAAAAAGCCACTTACTCTTCATGGGGGATAAGAATAAGCGGCTATGTGTTTTGTGGTTTAGACATATTCAATTTTCATTTTCTTAACGGGTGCATTGCTGACCTTGAAAATAAGCTCGTCAACGCAGTCCGTATATCTGCCTTGCTGTATGAGCTGATTTTTTAGCTCCACAAGGCTATGTAGCAACAGGCTTCGCTCTTGACTGTCCAGATAAGCGTGATACTTTATATCTCTCATAAACAACACCTCCGTTCTTGCTTTCATTCTATAATATCGGAAAACCGTAGGCAACTGTGCAACGCTCAGGACACTTCTGGAATAGCACAATAGATGTTTATTGTACGCTCAGAGCCTTGCTTGATTGCTTTCGGCTGCTCTGAGTATGTAATTAAGTTGTTTTTACCGTATCTTTCGGGCTTGTCCTTCGTAGTTAATCTATCGACCCAAAAGCCTGTAAATAAAGGATTTTCGGGCATTTTTTGAAAGTGGAGCATTTCCGAGACCTCTGTACCAATATCTGTTAAAAGTCCTCTTACTTCACCGTAAGGAGAAGAATATCGCTGATTAAGATATCTTAAAGACGCTGCCAATTCTCCATCCGGACCGCCAAGCTGACTTATTATAAATTTTGCCAGCTTAGGATTGGAATTCTTAATATTAACAGGATACTGCAATTTTTTCTCATATTGCCACATCAGTTAGCGCTCCTTTCCCATGGCCAAGGCTCGTGCGTCCATGTCCAGTTATCTCGGCTTTTCACCTGGTTTGCCGTTAGAGGTCCATATAGTCTGATATATTCCTCTTCTGCCTCGCGTCTTAAATCATTATACCTATGATAAAAATCAAGAGCGTTTCGGCAATTAGGGTGAGTATCCAAATAAAGCTTTATTTCATCAATAGCAAATCCATACATCTGAATTGCTCTGAACAGTTTATCTTTGTCCATTACAGCCTCCTTCGGGTTCAAAAGGAAGATTCAATTCAGGAAAAATTGTTCCCGCAGAAAATGCCGTTGCTTCATCATATGGCTCAGACCATTGCTGAAACGGAACATAAGCCATTCCTACCGGAGTATCTTCCGGAAAGCGGCTTCTCGTCATGTTATTCTGCGTCGTCATATGGCTTACAGATTGTCTCATTTCCGGCCTGAAGCTCATATTTTCAAACATACTGAAATCCAATATAATACCCCCTTGTCTTATTCGTACAAATTTATTGTACATTTTTATTTTATGACATAACTCATGTTTTTGTTACTTGACGTATTAAAAAAATTGTGATAATATGAAAATAGCCGAAAATAATAATCTTTTCGGCATAATTTATATTTAAGGAGAATTTTTATGTTTGTTGCAGATGATAAGAGATATGATAAAATGCCATATAATAAAGTAGGAAAGTGGGGCTTGAAGCTGCCTTCTGTTTCATTAGGTCTTTGGCAGAACTTCAGCTACAGCGATAATTTTGAAAATATGGAAAATATGTGCCGCACGGCATTTAATCTTGGAATCAATCATTTTGATCTCGCAAATAATTACGGTAATCCGTATAACGGATCAGCGGAAGAGAACTTCGGCAAGATATTAAAAAGAGACTTAAAAGTATATCGTGATGAACTCTGTATTTCAACTAAAGCCGGATACGATATGTGGCCCGGCCCCTACGGCGCTAAACACGGTTCAAGAAAATATCTTATTTCCTCATTAGATCAGTCGCTTAAAAGAATGGGACTTGATTATGTCGATATATTCTATCACCATGTCTTTGATCCCGAAACGCCTCTTGAGGAAACTGCTCTGGCGTTGGATCATGCTGTAAGGCAGGGAAAAGCAATGTATGTAGGCATATCAAATTATAACTCTGTTCAGACTGCTGAAATACAGAAAATATTCAACGAGCTTAAAACCCCATTCATTATAAATCAACCTTCATATTCTATGTTTAACAGATGGATAGAAACTGACGGTCTTAAAAATTACGCTGATGAAAACGGTCTTGGTCTTGCAGTATTCTCACCTCTGGCACAGGGCTTGCTTACCGATAAATATATCGGTTCCTCTTTAGCGGCATCAAAACGTCCTTGGATGAATAATACTCCGGACAAAAAAACTATTGATAAGCTGCATAAGCTCAATGAAATAGCTTCGTCAAGAGGACAAAAGCTTTCCCAGATGGCTCTTTCATGGGTTCTTCGTGACGGAAAGATTACAACAGTTCTTATAGGAGCAAGCCGGCCTGAACAGATTGCAGAAAATGCTGAATCCGCTTTCAAAACTTCGTTCACCTCAGACGAGCTAATTAAAATCGAAGAAATAATCAATTCATAAAAAAAATATCCGTATCTTATGATACGGATATTTTTTATGAAAGGAGATTAAGACGATAGCTTATTTAAGCTAATAATCTTGCAAGATACATATAATCAAATACATTAACTTTGCCGTCGCCATTTAAATCTGCCGATTGATTATCTATTTCAAATCCTGATGTTTTAATACCTACCATATATTTTCTCAGCGCTTCGGCGTCTTCAAGCGTTACTTTTCCGTCCTTATTATAGTCGCCGCTGTCAATTCTATAATTAACTCTAACGGATTCAAGAACTAAATTTTCGTTATCGCCCCACCAATAGCTGATATTAAAACAGCCGTCCTCAGTTATCATTTTCTGAATTTCTTCAGATATTTCAACGCCTATAATTAATTGGCTGCAATCGCAGTTATCTTGAAAATCAATTTGTTCCCATCCATTGTCATTCCTCGATATACCAACACTAATTGTATAGTTATTTATTTTACGTCCGTCCGACGTAAAATTCAATTGAATACTTTCAACTATCTGATTAACAGAAAGCAGATCGCCGGCGTTTATAGTAATCGTACTGTTATTTTCTATTTCTGTATTAAAAGAAACAATTTTAGAATATTGAGAGTTCTTAAGAGTTGTGACCGTAGTAGTTTGTTCAGCGGTCGTAACCGTCGTCACAGGTTCAGAAGTCATTAAAGATGTAGTAACTGTAATCAAATTCTCTGCAACTGTTGTCGTTTCAGTACAAGACGTCGTTGTCTCTGCGGTTGATACTATATTTTCATCCGAAGCCGCTTCAGACATTGTCGTTACCGGAGGAGCTGTTGTAACCGCTGACTCTGTTTTATATGTGACTGTTAATGAATCAATATAAAGAGGAGCGGTATTGCCCCACCAATATCCAACCTGTATGCTGCCGCCGTTAATTTTACCGCATATATCAGGATCCGCAAAATTTATAGTATAATTCTGCGACTGAATATTTTCATTATAATCTATCTGATACCACGATCCGTCTACCACAGTACCGATACCCGCAATGAAATTATTTATATTGCCGTTTTTAGACGATAAATTGATTTCAAGCTTTTCAATCGTTCCCTCTTCTGCAATTTCATCCATCTGGATATAATACATTTTTTTATCACTGTCATTAAAATCAAGCTCCGCATTCAGCTCATATTTTTTAATTAATGTACTGCCTGTACTATTTACATCAGTAACAGTTGCAGTTTCTGAAGAAACCGGCAAACTTTCAGTTACTGAAACATCCGTAGCTGTCGACGTAATTATCGGCGCAGAAGCCGTAGCTTCAGTTTCAGCAGAGGTTATAACTGTTGTCGTCTGAGTTGTCACTGTTGTTACAGGCGCTGTGGTTACTATATTTGAGGACTTTGACCATACTGCGGAAATTACAATTTTTGCTCCGGAAAGTATCGCAGGTATTTCAAATTCATCTCCGGCGTTATAAGTTACTCCGTCATATTGCCAGCCTTTAAACTGATAACCGCTGTAAGTAAAAGGATTTTCAGGAAGAATCATAGTCGTTCCGTATTCGGCGTCAATATAAATATTAGCACTTCCCTCATCGGTTTTTCCGCCTTTACCTGTAAAAGTAATTTTATATGTTTCCGGAACCCAGTTTGCCACAAAGGTAATGTCGTGATCAGGCATAGTATATTGCGAGCCGGTTCCTACCGTCTCCCCTGTTGACGGTACATACCATGATTTAAGATGATAACCGTTTCTTGAAAACCTTGACGACGCAGCCGCGTCAAAGGTTGTATTTATTATTTTCTGAAAGCTTACCTCAGACGCTCCTACAAGATTGTCTACATCTCCCGCTAAATATGTCAGCGTCCGGTAAGTATAAGTTTCTGCTGAAGCATTAGAAAAAATCATTAATATCATTACTAAAGCAGATAAAACTGCAACTATCCTTTTAGAATTTACCACTGTTTTCATAAATAAAATAACACTCCTTCATATTACGGCCGGATACACTCGTTATTTTAATAAAATAAAAGCTGCGTCTTTTCATGCAAAAAGACGCAGCTATAAACTCAATTAAAATAACAAATGTAAACTACAAGTGTTAGCAACCGGCTGTCATACCGTTTTTAAACGGCTTAGACCCTTAGCTTTGCGTCCTTACTTTTCAATAAGTTTGCCAAATATTAAATTTTAAATCGGAAAGATCTTCCTTATGTTTATATGATAACACTAAAACGTTTAATAGTCAACTGTTTTTTTCATTTTCTACCTTTCATACAAATAATTATCAACAAAACTGTTAAGGATAGAGCAATTTATAATTGTTTATACTATTTAATTATGTATATCCCATTAACATAATTATTAAACGTTTTCAGAACATAAAAATTAATTTCTTCAGGCAACTGAATCTGACAAAAAAGCTCACATAAAATATATTAAACTGTTATTAGAAAAATAAATACACTGTATATAAAAATAATATTTTACCAACAGGAAAAATATAACCGAATCTAAAAATTTCTTTAGGGAGGATAAAAATGTCTGTAAAAATAATCGAAGAAGAAAGCAGGACGGTTGCCGTATTGTCCGGTGAAATAGATCATCACAACGCCAAAAATCTCAGAATGGAAATAGATTTTGCTCTCAGAGAAAATCAGCCTCAGGAACTTATACTCGACTTCTCCGACGTAGGATTTATGGACAGCTCAGGAATCGGACTGGTTATGGGAAGATATAAGCTTATGCAGGAGCTTAACGGTAAAGTTACCGTCAGAAATCCGCCCAATCATATAAGAAAGGTAATGCGCCTTTCAGGAATCGACCGCTTAGCGTCAATCAGCAGCGGACAGGAGGGAATATAAATAAAAATGAATACTGAAAATGAAATGAAAATAAGTTTTGTCAGCAAATCCCAGAATGAAGGTTTTGCAAGAACGGCGGTCTGCGCCTTTGCAGCGCTTATGGATCCGGGGATTGAGGATATAGCGGACATACGGACCGCCGTTTCAGAAGCGGTAACCAACTGTATAGTACATGCTTACAGGGACACTGAAGGAATTATTGAAATTACCGGAAAAATACTCTCCGATAATGAACTTTACATAAGAATCAAAGATAAAGGCTGCGGCATTCCGGACATAAAAAAGGCTATGGAACCTCTTTACACAACCGCTCCGTTTGAAGAAAGAGCCGGATTAGGCTTTGCTGTTATGGAAAGCTTTATGGATAAGCTGACCGTTCGCAGTACAGTTGGCAAAGGCACTGTAATAACTATGAGAAAAAAGCTTGGAGTTAAAAATGAATAAACCCATTGCCGAAGAAAACCTCGGTCTTGTTCACCTGTGCGCAAACCGTTTCAGAGGCCGTGGTATTGAATACGACGATCTTTATTCCGCAGGCTGTATAGGTCTTTTAAAGGCGGTTGAAGCCTTCGACAGCGAAAGAGGCGTAAAATTTTCAACCTATGCAGTACCTGTAATACTCGGCGAAATAAAAAGACTATTCAGAGACGGCGGCACAGTTAAAGTAAGCCGGAGTTTAAAGGAGCTTTCGCTTAAAACAGTAAGAGCCAGAGAAGAAATGTCCAAAAAATTGGGAAGAGAGCCTACGCTAAGCGAGCTAAGCAGTCAGCTTGACGCAGACGAATGCACAATTGCAGAAGCATTATCTGTAAGTCTTCCGCCGGTTTCTCTCACTGATAACTCAGATGAAAGCGGAAGTCAGATAGATATAGCCGTACCTGCGCCTGACACAGAAATCGGCGATATGCTTGCTCTTCGTCAGATTTTAGAGCTTATGGAGGAAAAAGACAGAGAGCTTATTTATATGAGATATTATAAGGGCTGCACACAATCCGCTACCGCAAAAAAACTCTCCATGACTCAGGTACAGGTTTCAAGACGTGAAAAAAAGCTTCTACAGTTTATGAGAGAACAGCTTTTAAAATAAGGGACATGTTTTTTGAGCATGTCCCTTTTAATTTAATTATTTCTGGCTCTTTGAGCAGCCAACTGCGCGTTTAATTTTTCTATAATTTCCTTGACCTCGTTACTGTTTGTAAGGTTATATACGATCTGCATATAAAACAGCGTTTCCTGCGGAGGCGCATTATGCTCCATACAATAGCTTCCCAAAGAGTATGCGATGTTAACTACCTCAGGATTCGGACCGTTCCTTATCTTATATTTTTCGAACGCCGAAAGAACTTCTTCTCTTGTAGGAGGAACAACCTGTTTCCCGGTTATCGCTCTTATATGCTGTAGCTCTCCGTTTACAGCTTCATTCTGAGCATATATTAAGCTTTCATAATAAAAACATACTGCGCTGTCATAATCCTTGATTTCAATACAATAATATCCTAAATTCGTATAACAGCGAGCAATATGATAAGGCGTAGTAGAAATTTCAAGCGTATCCCTAACACAGGCAAAAAGCTGCTGCGGCTCATGCATGAGCTTAAAAGCCTCCGCAAGCTCAAATCTCGGTTCAACATTAACAGGATTATACCTTATAGCCTTTTCAAGCTTATCAACCGCCTCCTGAGGCTTATGCTGCTCAACAAGCAGATAACCATATGATGAAAAATACTGACAGAAGTCAAAAGGAGTTCTCTCATACTTTTTATTCGGTTTGTATATATGAGTATAAATATATTCGTCAAGCCTGTTTCTGAACGAAAACTTTTTGCTTGCCTCAGTTTCACTGAAATATTTATCCGCCTTTTTTTCAATCTCCGAAAAAAGCTTTTCAGCGTCTTCAAGCTTATTATCCTTCACAAGACCGTTAATTTCATTATAAACCTGATCAATGCGCTTTTCCCCTATAAACATTGCGTTTTTGAGATGTGCTTTACTTTCGTCAGGCAGCAGCTCAAAGGACATATCGCTCAATATTTTCAAAATTTCTGCCGAATCAGGACTATCCTTATATTTAGCAGCCTGCTCCTGAAGATACTGTATATCCTTCAGAGGATCGCCGGTAAGGCCTTTTTTTACTTCCTCTATAATGTTACTTACCATATTTTTTCTCCCGTCCAAGTTAATCAGTTATCTTATTATACATCATTTTCAATAAAAAATCAAGACAATAAGCATGAAATTATGTGATTTTTTCCGTTTAAAAGGAAATCACATATAATCAACCTTGATTTCTCCGTTTTCAGACGTGATTCCTATTCCCGCAACCTTACCGTTTCTGTCAATAATTATGTCGGCGATTTTCTCCTCTATTTCCTTTCGTATTACCCTGCGAATATCTCTCGCACCGTAAACCTTTCCAAACGATTTTTCAGCAACAGCCTTAAGAGCGTCGTTATCGTATTTAAGAATAATACCCTTTTCAGAAAGAGGTTCTTTCATTTCGTCCAGCATCAGCGCCGCAATTCTTTCAAAATCCTCCTTGACAAGCGGCTTGAATACTATAACCTCGTCAATACGGCTCAGAAATTCCGGTCGTAAAAATTCTCTCAGCGATTTCATCGCCTTCTCCTTTGATATATCCTCCGCAGATTTATTAAATCCGACTCCGGTTGATTTATCGGTTGAACCTGCATTTGACGTCATAGCTATAATTGTATTCTCAAAATTAACTGTTCTTCCCTGCGCGTCGTTTATCTTTCCTTCATCAAGTATCTGAAGCAGGATATTCATTATATCAGGATGAGCCTTTTCTATTTCGTCAAATAACACGACGGAATAAGGATGTCTGCGAACCTTTTCAGTAAGCTGTCCTGCCTCGTCGTAGCCAACATATCCCGGAGGTGATCCGATCATTCTGGCTACAGAATGCTTTTCCATATATTCTGTCATGTCAAGACGAATCAACGGCTCGGTCGAATCAAACATCTCTGTAGAAAGCGCTTTTACAAGCTCTGTCTTTCCTACGCCGGTAGGGCCGACAAAAATAAACGAAGCCGGACGTCTGCGCTTGGAAAGCTGAACTCTTGTACGCTTTATTGATTCTGACAGCAGGTGCACCGCCTCGTCCTGTCCTACAATGTGTTCTTTAAGTTTTTCTTCAAGGCGTAACATTTTGGAAAATTCGGTTTCAGCAATCTTATTAGAAGGTATACCCGTCCACAGTTCAATAACCTTGGCAATATCGTTTTCACTCACCTGAACGGCAGATACAACCTTTTCCAGCTCGCTTAATTCATTTTTCACTCTGATAATGTCTCCCTTGACCTCTGCAAGAGCTTCATAATTAGGCTCACTCTGCTCCTCTATGGATTTTTCCATATCCTCAAGAACCTTAAGCTTCTTAGTTTTTTCATCATATTCAGCAAGCTCCGGAGTTCTGATACATGTGCATGCACAGGCTTCGTCAAGCAGATCTATAGCCTTGTCCGGCAGAAACCTATCCTGTATATATCTTTCAGATAACACGGCGCATTCCCTTATCAGCTCGTCGTTTATTTTTACCCTATGATAAGCCTCGTAGTATTTTTTTATACCCTTTAAGACCTCGACAGTTTCTTCTATTGTAGGCTCGTTAACGGTCACAGGCTGGAATCGTCTTTCAAGAGCGCTGTCCTTTTCAATATATTTCCGATACTCGCTGAAGGTCGTAGCTCCTATAACCTGAACCTCTCCGCGAGATAAAGCCGGCTTTAATATATTAGCGGCATTCATAGATCCCTCCGAATCGCCCGTTCCTATGAGATTATGAACCTCGTCAATAAACAGTATAATGTTGCCCTCGGATTTCACTTCGTTTACAAGTCCCTTTACTCTGCTCTCAAACTGCCCCCTGAACTGTGTTCCGGCAACAAGCGCGGTCAGATCCAGAAGGTATATTTTCTTATCGGCAAGGTTAAACGGAACGTTTCCTTCGGCAATCTTCTGAGCAATACCTTCGGCAATAGCCGTTTTTCCGACGCCCGGTTCACCTATAAGGCATGGATTATTTTTCTGACGGCGGGAAAGAATCTGAATAACTCTTGCAATTTCCTTATCTCGTCCGACAATATTGTCAAGCTCCCCGTCCTCAGCCTTTTTGCTTAAATTCGTACAGTAATTATCAAGAAATTTAAGCTCCTTTTTTTTCTTCTTCTTTGTATCCTCCGCTTTGGCGGAACCCTGCTTAGATTTCCTTGCAGCGGGAGGATTTGAATCTCCTGATTCGTTCTTTTTAATATCCCCTAACTGCCCGTTGAGTAGATTCTGTATGTACGGAGGCAGCGTGCCGGCTCCGCCCATTTCAAAGCCGTCGCCGTCCATAAGCTCCATCATCTGATCGGACATCTGCTCTATATCGTCGTCGGTAATTCCCATCTGCTCCATATATTCGGATACCTGCGGTATATTCATTTCCTTTGCACAAAGCATACATAGTCCCTCATTTTTCTTTTCACTTCCGTGCATTGATGTAATAAAAACAACCGCAGGACGTTTTTTGCATCTGCTGCATAATACCATAATCTTCACACCACGCCTAAAAAGGCGATGCTCCTTTCTGTTTTATTCTGTCGCTTCAGGTATAGCTTTTATCAGGTCATACTACTGAATCCGGTTAAATATATATTTAAAGAACTTTGTCTTTTCAACGGTTTCATAGCTTAAAAATGAGCCGTCGCTTTCAGCTACATTTATCATTATCTTAACAGCCACGGCTATAACTACCAGCACAGCCGCCGCATAAACGACTCCCAGCAATCCTCCGGCAAATCTGTCAAGTCTGTCATAGCCGTTGAGCAAGCCGAATCTGAACGTCCTGTTAATAACAACTCTTATAACGGTCATTAAAATAAGATAGCTGATAAGGAATACAAACGCCTTGACAAGCTTCAAAGCCGGTTTTCTTATATAGTTTTCTTCTATATATGAAGGAACGCTGTCGGGATTTTTAAGTATCATCTCGGTAGTTTTAACAAACAGCTCGTTATTTCCGGAAATTCTTTTTATCAGCTCATGGGTAACATACGGGGGAAGCTTGCCGCCTAACTGTTTTGCAAAAAGCTCTGTAAATCCGGCTGTCAATGTATCGGCAAAGTTTTCCGGAGTATCTACGACTGTTCCGGCTGCCTGATTGGTATACTCATAGAGCATTTCTATCGAATCTTCTGACTCGAGTATTTTTCTGACACGGCTGTCCTCAAGAACTGCCCCGTACCCCTGATCCTCTATAGCTTCTCTTACAGACTGTGCCGGATCGTATCTTTCGATAGCGTCCCCGACAGCCTCCGTACTCGTCTTTTTAATAAATTTATCATAGATAAAATCCGAGCACCTGCTGCTGATAACAGCGGCCAGCCATATTGAAACAACGCACCCGATTATCATTATCAGTATTTTAGAAAATCCCCTTTTAGCGCAGGCGCATATACTCAGTATAACGACTGCGGCAGAAACAATATCATATATCCACCAGAAATTCGTTCCCATTCTTTATCGCCTCATTCTTCAGCTCTTATAATCAATTCTGTCAATTCTGTCATAGCCTAAAAGGAAGATATAATCGTCTATATAAATCATTTCCTCATAGGATCCCTCGGAGCTTATCTTTTTTTCGCTCCCCCCCTTGAAATTATACTGCGTTATGCCGTCCTTTCCGAGAACGCAAACATGTCCGTCTATAATACGGATACATTTCGCGTTATTATTTTCAAATTCAGAATAATTCGGTTCTTTATTTTCACTGTCAACAGTAGTTATATAGCTTAGTCTTTTAGTCTCATTCTGAAAAAGCAATGCTGTTTTACCGTTTTGGTAATCCCAATCAATCAATTTGGCCGGATATTCATATTCCTTCTGCATTTCGCCCTTGCTATTATAATATGCGTATTTAGTATCTCCGATTACCAGTATACCGCTTTCGCCTCCGTAAAGCTTAAGACACAATGTATCCAGCGGCTCAGATACCCAGTTATCCTTTTTGGAATCGAATGAAACTGAAATTATTTTAGAATATACATAACCTCCGCCGGCGTCGGCAGTCGCAAGAACACAGCCGGTCGCCTTTTCGTTGAACGCAAGATCAGTTACCCGTTCAACGCAGTTTCGAGTATAGATTTCCTCCCCAGACTCATCGTATACTATCAGCCGGCAGATATAAGTTTCCGAGCTTGTTATAACAGCGGCTCTTCCGTCATCGCTCAGGCGGGCAAAAATTATATTGTCCTCAAGCTTTTTGGAATATATTATTTTGCTCCTGCTTTCAACTCTGAAACGATTACCTCCGCTTTCATATACCATCGCTTTTTTTCCGGCAGTCTGAAGCATAGCGTTTGAATAAGCGTGCTGTCTTTCTTCATAAAGCTCGCCGTTATCGTTATATATGTATAAATATGCGTCGCTTAATATCGCAAGATATCCGTTTAGGTTTCCGGTCTGATAATCAATGCCTCCGGAAATACTAAGAGGGAAGTTTCCCTCCGCAAGCTCTCCGTTTGATTTTACGCTCTGAAACCTGCTTCCTATTCCCTCAAGCTTCGGGAACCATACATCTCTTTTCGAATAAAGCATTACGGCAGTTCCGACGATAAACATAAAAGCTGTAAATTTAATGAGCTGCCGACGTCTTTTTTTTCTTTTTCTCAGAAGAACAATGTCAACGTCCCTTGTGTATCTGTCCATTAAAGTCCCTTTCAGTTCAATAAAACACCCTGTTGAGATACAGCCCGTGGGGCTGTGCCGTCTTGCCTGCAAGCAGACGGTTTCTTGACTTGATAATTCCGTCTATATCGTCCGGCTTAATTTTGCCTTCGTTTACCGAAAGCAGAGTACCGACGATAATCCTAATCATATTATACAGAAAACCGTCGCCTTTTACAAGCATTTTAACCGATTCACCATTAATTACTATGTCAAATTTCTCTATAGTACGGATTGTGTTCTGCTTTCCGTCATAATTCGAGCAAAAGCCGGCGAAATCATGCGTACCGACAAAGATTTTAGCCGCGTAAGACACCAGCTCCGCGTCAAATGGGCGTCGGTAATGATACTCCAGATCGGTAGTAAAGGGATTTTTACTTTCGCTGTTGTGAATAAGATAAATATATTCCTTGGCCCTGCATGAAAATCTTGCATGAAAATCAAGCGGCGCATCCTCGCATGAAAGTATTGATATATCATCAGGAAGTTCCCCATTTACGCCCCTTACAAAGCCTTTAGCCGGTATATTGCTTTCCGTCAGCACCGAAAAGCAATAATTATTTGCATGTACTCCGGCGTCCGTTCTTGAGCACCCGTTTATAATACATTTATGATTTAAAACCTTGGAAACATACCGTTCCACAACCTCCTGAACAGTCAGAGCATTATCCTGTCTCTGAAAGCCATGATACGCAGTTCCCCTATAAGCCATCATAACCTTGAGATTTCTCATTTATTTTCAGCCGTTCCTTCTCCTGACATAAACCTTTTCTTTTTAACCTTAGGCACAAAAATCCAAAGCAGTACAAGCGTAGCTACTGACAAAATTGAAATCACTGCGCCTACAACAAAACCCGGAGGACAGTACCTTAATTCAACAGTATGTTCCCCCGCCGACATAGGAACACATACAAATGCATTTTTAATTGACTGAACTTCCGTCTCCTTGCCGTCGACATAAGCCTTCCAGCCGCCGTCATACGGAATGGAAGTATACATTAGACAGTCGTCCTCAGCAATTATATTTCCCTTAATAATAGTATCGTCATATTTGGTAACGTTCAGAGCGCCTTCCAAAAGCTTCCGGTATCCTCTTTCAAATACATCGCTGTTTATCTGATACACATAAATAGTTCCGCTGCCGTTTTTCTGATCCTTAGCGTCAGCCTGAAACGATACGACGTCTCCCGCATTAAAGTCTCCCGCCGCAAAAATATCCATATATTTTCCGGAGCTGTGAGTGCGCATAACAGAATCTCCGACCTTTATTCTTACGTTCTTTATTTCACCGAAATCAAATGTTACATAAAGCGGACCGTCGTCCGGAACCGTATAATTGAATTTAAGATAACAATCCTCGCTTCCGTCGTCCGGAGCGCTGTACTGATAGCTGTAATTTCCGTAGCCCGACTTGATAACGTTAATCCCTTTGTGCCCTACGTCCTTTATATCTACTCTGGTCAGAACGTCTTCTTCTATACCGGTTGCCAGTTTGAATAATTCGTTTTGATTATCAAACTGGATAAATGATTCGCCCTTGTATTCGCTGATACTGCTTTCCGCCGCAAAGCCTATGGGAAGATAATGATTGTTTTCATAAATTGAAACACCGTCTTTAGAAGCCAGCGGATCCAAATATGTCAGGTCGCCGGAATAGCTGTCGTGAGATATGAGATATTTAAGGTTTAAAAACATATTTATAACAGCCGTATTCTGATTGTAATAATACCTGTTGCCTGCGGCCGAAGCCTGAAGTCCCAGGCTCTTCATTATATTTGTAACGTTGACGTTTGCTGTTGACGAAAACTGGGACACTCCCTTATATCCGTAAAGAGCCGGATCGTTGATTGTATAATTGGACATGGTTTCTATTCTGTAAAAGCCGTTATCTTCAGATTCTACAGAGCCGATCAGGTCCGAAACGCTTTCGCTGTTTCTCGGATAATTGCTGTATCCGGTTACTGTTACCGTCTTAACTCCCGTATTTGCATTAATGCCCATTTCCACCAGACATACTGCGAACACAACATAATTTAAAATCTTAGAGTTAATGAGCTTTCTTTCATAGACAAACATTATGGCAACGAATATAAAACATACGATCACGCTTGAAAGCAACGCCTTTTCAGATTGATCCCTGTAGGATATAACGGCAATAATAAACGCCATTGCAGACATTGCTATCACATCAAATATATTCGCTTCTTCCCTCATCACAATGTAAGCTCTGTATGCCGTGGCAAGAAGGATAAATGATAAAAGAAAAGAGAAACGATACGGCAGCATATTAGTAAAATGAAATCCGTGCCACATATAATTCAAAACGTTCATATTGCAGCTTACAATAATAAACGCAAGATATACAACCGTTATTATTTTTTCCCGTATTTTAATTTTGGACGAACGCAGAAACACTCCAAGAAGAACCACGGCAAACATTCCGCAGTAAAAATTAGGAAGTCCCTCTTTTGCAGTCGGTTCATGAAAACCGATAACGTTTGATATCATTTTAAGCCAGTTTTCATAAAACGTTATAGTTTCCGGAAATTTATTGTCCACACTGTTGGTAAGCTGAAGTCCCAGAAACGCCGGCAGTAATACCGCTGCTCCCATACCGATTCCTATAACGGTAGCTCCTGCAATCTGTCCAAGCCTGCGAAGCGAATGTCTGAAGCTGTGCCAATCGGCTATTACAAGCGCGCCGAAAACCATAACCGTAAATATACAGGTAAAAAGTCCGATATAAAAACTTGATAACAGCGAAAGAGCTAAGGATATAGCATAAAGCTTATATTTCCCTTCTTTAAAAAGCTTTACAGTTCCCAATACGACGAGCGGCAGCAAAGCGACTGTGTCTATCCATATTATGTTCCAGTAATATCCCATGATGTAGCTGCAAAGAGCATAGCATAGCGCAAAGGCGGTTATTGAAATATCATTTTTATTGAATGTGTGCTTTAAAAATACCGCAAAGAAAAGACCGGCGCAGCCAATCTTTATAGTTAAAAACAGCGTCAGCGCTTCCCTTGAATATTCGATAGGGAAAAATACTGAAAGCAAATTCAGCGGACTTGCCGCATAATAAGACAAAAGGGAAATAAAATTCGTTCCCATTCCCGTATCCCATGAATAAAGCATAGAGGAAAAGCTCTGAAGCTTTTCATGCTCAACCCTGAAAAACGGATAATACTGATGCCATAAATCTGTTACAAGTATCTGCTTATCGCCGAAGGGATGTACCTCGCTTTGTATAAAAAATATCCAAATTATTAAAAAAGGCAGTATGAACGAAAGAATAAGAAATACCCTCGTTTCGCCTTTTCTGTTATAAAGCAGAGGATTTGGTTTTCCCGTTTTATTTTTTATTCGATCAGTTTTTAGCTTTCCTTTATTCATATGTCAGCCCTTTCTCAGTCAATAACATTAATAAATATTACAACGGCAAGAAAAAACAACGTTATAGCCAGAGAAATATAATCGGCTATTCCGCTTTTTAACTGCTTCATTTTGGTTCTTCCCTCTCCGCCTCGGTAACAACGGCACTCCATGGCAGTCGCAAGCTCTCCGGCTCTTCTCACTGCCGATACAAACAACGGCACTATCACAGGCACAACGGACTTCACCTTTTCCTTGATTCCGCCGCCCTCCATATCCGCGCCTCGCGCCTTCTGAGCAGACATTATCTTATCCGTTTCCTCAATCAATGTCGGAATAAATCTAAGAGCAATGGTCATCATCATTGCAAGTTCATGAACAGGAAGCTTAAATCTTTTAAGAGGACTCAGAAGTCTTTCAATAGCGTCGGTAAGCGATACCGGAGAGGTTGTGTATGTCAGAAGGGAGGTTCCCGCAATCAGGAGAAGTATTCTTATTATCATAAAAACCGAAGTTTCTACCGCCTCGTCTGTAATTGATATAAACTTCCATTGAAACAGCGGTATACCGCCGGTAATCATAAATAAATTAAGAATCGTCGTAAACAACAGTATCGGCAGTATAGGCTTCAGGCTTTTAGCTATCATTTTAAACGGTATAGAAGAGCACAGCAGCGCCGTTGCCGTAAAAACCGTACCGACCTCAAGACATATGGTGTTGCCGCCGATAAAGAGCATTATAATAAAAAGTAACGTAATAACAAGCTTGAATCTGGCGTCCAGATTATGCACGACGCTGCTTCCGGGAAAATACTGTCCTAATGTAATATCCTTTATCATTACAGCTTTCCTCCGCTTTTTAAATATTCAAGTATTTTTTCCTTGGCGTATTTGACAGTATAAACGTCATTTTCAATATCAATTCCCTTTTTTCTCATTAAATTAAAAACTCTTGTGATCTGAGGAACAGAAAGTCCTATTTTCTCTATTTCATCAGACTGCTTAAATACGTCCGAGGTTTTTCCGTAGCAAAATATCTCCGATTTGTTCATAACAAGGATTTTAGACGCATATCTGGCAACATCCTCCATGCTGTGAGAAACCAGCAAAACGGTGCAGCCCATATTCCTGTGATATTCCTTTATCTGCTCCAGAATAATGCCCCTGCCCTTAGGATCCAGACCTGCGGTAGGCTCGTCCAGTATAAGTACCTCCGGCTCCATAGCCATTACTCCCGCTATAGCCACACGTCTTTTCTCTCCGCCGGACAGTTCGAATGGAGATTTGCCGAGAAGCTCCTCCGAAATTCCTACCGCGGCGGCGGTTTGTCTGACGCGCCTGTCTATTTCGTGCTCGCTGAGCCTCATATTTTTCGGTCCAAACGCAATATCCTTATAAACGGTTTCCTCAAATATCTGATATTCCGGATACTGAAAAACCAGCCCAACCCGAAATCTTACCTGTCTTATTTTTGATTTATCCTCCCAGATATCCTGACCGTCAAGATATATCCTGCCCGACGTGGGCTTAAGCAGTCCGTTGAAATGCTGAATAAGCGTGGACTTGCCTGAACCTGTATGTCCGATAATCCCCGTAAATTCTCCCTTTTCTATTTCAATACTCACATTATTCACAGCCGTTTTTTCAAACGGCGTTCCCTGACTGTAAACATAAGTCAGATTTTCTGTTTTTAATATCGCCAAAATTAAAACTCCTCTTAGATTCCGAAGATATTTATGAAATCAGCTTAATAAGCATATCGGCGCATTCATCTTCAGTTATTATGTGGCCGTCAAGCTCCAGTCCGTATTGATTCAGCTCATATACAAGCTCCGTTACCTGAGGAACATCAAGTCCTACCGACTTTATCAATTCCACCTTTGAAAAAACCTCTCTCGGCGTATCGTCCAGTAAAACCCTTCCTTTATCCATTACGATTACCCTGCGGCACTGCGCCGCTTCCTCCATGTAATGAGTTATCAGTATAATGGTAATACCGTAATCCTCATTAAGTCTTCTAACAGTTGCCATTACCTCTTTCCTGCCGGCCGGATCCAGCATTGCCGTCGGCTCGTCCATTACTATGCATTTAGGTCGCATAGCTATTATTCCGGCAATAGCGACTCTCTGCTTCTGTCCGCCTGAAAGCTGATGAGGCGAATGAAGCCTGTATTCATACATATTTACAGCCCTGAGAGCTTCGTCTACACGTCTGCGTATTTCTGCCGGCTCAACTCCTAAATTCTCCAGAGCAAAAGCAACGTCCTCCTCAACGATGGTTGCAACTATCTGATTATCCGGATTCTGAAACACCATTCCAACCTTTTGCCTGACATCGAAAATACGGCTTTCGTCTTTAGTGTCTATTCCGTCTATATATACTCTTCCCCCACTTGGAAGCAATATAGCGTTCAGGTGCTTGGCAAAGGTAGATTTACCGCAGCCGTTGTGACCTAAAATTGCGGTAAACTCTCCCTCCTTAAAGACCAGATCAATATTATCAAGAACCGGAGATTCTTCCTCTCCGTATCTGAATACCAGCTTTTCAGCCTTAGCAAAATTCTCCATATTCAGCCTTTCTGCCATATAGCCGTCGAACCGCAAGGCAGACAAAGTCCGCTCTTTTCAACCGGAAGACCAATTTCATCAAACGATACTTCTCCGCCGTATTTTGAGCATACCGTTTCACCTAATATATATCCCATTACTGACGGCGAAAGTCCGGTCGTATAACTGTTTATAAGAAAAAACAACGGATCATCGCTTAAAGCTCCCGCACAAAGCTTTACCAAATCAAAAATACCGTCCTCAAGCTTCCATACCTCTCCGCCGGGCCCTCTGCCGTAGCTTGGCGGATCCATTATAATCGCGTCATACTTTCTGCCCCGCCTGATTTCTCTTTCAATAAATTTTCCGCAGTCGTCCACCAGCCAGCGTATCGGCTTATCAGCAAGTCCCGAAAGCGCAGCGTTTTCTCTTGCCCAGTTGACCATTCCCTTGGACGCGTCGACATGGCAAACGCTGGCTCCGGCTTTTGCGCAGGCCAGTGTGGCCCCTCCTGTATAAGCAAACAGATTAATTACGCTTACGGGACGTCCGGCGTTTTTTATCTTATCCATCATAAAGTCCCAGTTTACCGCCTGTTCAGGAAAAAGTCCGGTATGCTTGAAGCCGGTCGGCTTTATGTTGAATTTTAGTTCCCCGTAAGATATCTCCCATGATTCCGGCGGTTTTTTGGTAAAGCTCCACTTTCCCCCTCCGGACGAAGATCGGTGATAATGTCCCTGAGCCCTGTCCCACAAGGGGGATTTATGCGAAGTTTTCCATATTATCTGTGGATCGGGACGAATAAGCAGAATACCGTTCCATGATTCAAGCTTTTCCTGAGATGTGGTATCAATAATCCGGTATTCTGTCCAGTTATCCGCTATACGCATATACTGCATTCCTTTACTGTTTATTTTTCCACGGCCGGACCTTTCCGCACCAGCCCTTTTCTTTCCAGTATTCATCATCGACAGGGAAAAATCCCTTTTTATGAAGCTTACTCATAAAATAAAAAAGCGCTTTTGTTTTTACGGAGGGCTTAATCCTGCCGTTTCTGTATTTAACCTTTTCGGCGATTTTTTCAAGACTTTTATTTATATCGCCCTTTTTCTTTTCCTTGACTCTTTCCCATGAAACCTCCTTAACAGCGGGCCCATAGGTATAGATTCTGCCTATGCCCCAGAAAAACATACTGTCTTTTATATCCTTATTAGCGGATTTCATACCGGCGCCGGCGGCAGTTGAAAGTATTACCGCCTGTTTTGAAAACATTTTTTCCTCGGGACGGTTAACCATCCATCTCCAGCCGTAATGGTCAAGAAATGATTTCATAGCGCCGGTACAGTGATAAACATAAACAGGCGAGGTGAAAATCAAAACATCCGCCCTGTCAATTGCCTCCGTTATAGGCCTAAGCTTTTCGTAGTGAGGACATAGCATTTCGCTTTTTCCAAAGCAATTATTACATCCGCAGCAGAATTCGCCGAAATCGAGCGGCAGAAAAATTTCCGTAACATCGTCCGACAGCTTATCCGCAAGTATCTTTCCCATGTTATAGGTTGAACCCTTATGATTCTGACCGTTTATAACCGTGATTTTCATTTTCCTGTTCTTTCCCTGATTTTATCGGCAATAGCTACTGCAAAGCTGTTGATTTGCTTAAAATCACGCCCCTCAAGCATTACCCTTATAAGCGGCTCTGTACCGCTTTCTCTTACAAGTATTCTTCCGCCGTCGCCAAGCTCATTTTCATACATTTCTATAAGATCGGTTATCTGACTGTCGTTCTTCCATACCTCTCTGTTACGGGGACTGATTTTTACATTTATCATAACCTGAGGAAAATGCTCCATAACCGAAGCAAGCTCAGACATCTTCAATCCCGATTCAGCAAGTATTTCAAGCACCTTTGCTCCTGAGAGCTGACCGTCGCCGGTATTCGCTTCATCAAGGAAAATAATATGACCGCTTTGTTCTCCGCCCAGATTATATCCGCCCTCAAGCATTCTTTCAAGAACATATCTGTCTCCAACTTTAGTAGTCTGCATTTTTATATCATTATTTCTGGCGAAATAGGTAAATCCTAAATTGCTCATAACAGTCACGACGGCGGTATCCTTTTTAAGCTTTCCCTTTTCTTTATAGGCCTTAGCGCAAATTGCAATAAGCTTGTCGCCGTCTACAAGCTCGCCCTTTTCATCAACCGCAAGACATCTGTCGGCGTCTCCGTCAAACGCCAAACCGGCATGACACTTTTTATCAATTACAAACTGCATCAAATTATTTATATGGGTTGAACCGCAGTTCTCATTTATATTAACGCCGTTAGGAGAAGCGTTTATTACATATACGCTCGCTCCAAGTCCTTCAAAAAGCCTTTTTGCAGTTGCAGAAGCGCTGCCGTTCGCACAGTCAAGCGCAATTCTGAGTCCGGTCAAATTTCCCTTTATACATTTCATAATATATCTTATGTAGTCGGACTGGGCGTCACGGTAATAAGTTATTCTTCCGACTTCACCGTCGGCCGCAAGCTTCATATCCTGCGGCTTATCAAGAATAAGCTCTTCTATTTCTTCCTCTATATCATCCGAAAGCTTATAGCCGTCAGAGGAAAACAGCTTTATTCCATTGAATTCAAAGCTATTGTGAGAAGCCGAGATCATAACGCCCGCGTCAGCCTTTTTCTGCTGAACGAGAGCCGCTACCGCAGGTGTGGGAACTACTCCCAGTATCTGAACGTTAGCTCCGACAGAGCAAATGCCGGAAGCCAGAGCCGCTTCCAATACGTCCGATGAAATTCTTGTATCCTTACCGATAAAAATAGTCGGCTTGTGTTTCGTTCTTTTTGTAAGCACTATAGCCGCTGCTCTTCCGATATTCATTGCAGTTTCGCATGTAAGCTCGGTTATGGCAACTCCTCTTGCTCCGTCTGTTCCGAATAGTCTACCCATTTGTCATATATCTCCTTAAGAATTTATAATTTTAGCTGACCGTTTTCATCATCGTCCCGATCCTTTTCAAACCCAAGATGGGCGTACGCCAGGTTTGTAGCAACTCTGCCTCTAGGGGTTCTGGCAAGAAATCCAAGCTGCATTAAAAACGGCTCGCACACGTCCTCAAGCGTAACGGCCTCCTCGCCGATTGCAGACGCAAGCGTTTCAAGTCCCGCCGGACCCCCGTTATATCCTTTTATTAGCATTGTAAGCATTCTCTTATCAAGACTGTCAAGCCCCAAAGAATCAATCTCCAGCCTGTTGAGCGCAATAGACGCTATTTCCGAGGTTATTTCGCCGTCGCCCATAACCTCGGCAAAATCTCTTACACGTTTAAGCAGTCTGTTGGCTATTCTCGGAGTTCCTCTTGAGCGTTTAGCAATCTCGTCCGCTCCGTCGCAGCTGCACGGAATTCCCAGTATGGAGCTGCTTCTTCTGATAATATCGCTTAGCTGCTCATGAGTATAAAGCTCAAGACGCTGAACTATTCCGAATCTATCGCGGAGAGGCGACGTAAGCTGCCCTGCCCGCGTGGTAGCGCCCACCAAAGTAAACCTTTCGAGATCGACTCTTATAGAACGAGCCGACGGTCCCTTTCCTATAACTATATCAAGCGCGTTATCCTCAAGCGCAGGATATAGAATTTCCTCAATTGCTCTGGAAAGTCTGTGTATCTCGTCAATAAATAATACGTCGTTAGCTGAAAGGTTAGTAAGAAGAGCGGCCAGATCCCCCGGCTTTTCAATTGCCGGACCTGTTGTTATCCTTAAATTCGCGCCCATTTCATGAGCTATTATTCCGGCAAGAGTTGTTTTTCCCAATCCCGGAGGACCGTAAAGCAGTACATGGTCAAGCGGTTCCCCCCTGCGCTTTGCCGCTTCTATATAAACCGCAAGATTTTCCTTGACCTTATCCTGTCCAATATATTCCTGCAACGTCTGAGGACGGAGAGTAAACTCCGTTTCGGTATCCGCTTCCGAATATTCGGGAGCTACCGCTCTTCCTTCAAACTCAATATCTCCTGTTTCTATCAATTTAATCTCCCGTTATTTCATCTGACTGCCGATAATCTTAAGGGCGCGCTTAATAATCTCTCCCGAATCGAGAGAGCTGTCGATTTTTGAAACCGCTGAAGCCGCCTCCGCCTGAGTATATCCTAAAACCATAAGCGCAGACATAGCCTCCGACACGTTATCTCCTGAAGGCGCTTCAGGTATTCTGAAGCCCTCGGCAAGCTCCTTAGACGAGGTTTCTTTTGCTATTTTATCCTTAAGTTCCAATACAATTCGCTGTGCGAGCTTCGGACCTACCCCCTTGGTTTTAGTAAACGCCTTACTGTCCCCGGAAGCAATAGTAAGCGCAAACCTCTGAGAATCCGTATCTGACAGAATAGCAAGCGCAGCTTTCGGCCCCACTCCCGAAACTGTAATGAGCATTTTAAAGCAGCTAAGCTCCTGAGTAGTATAAAAGCCGAAAAGCTCAATATTATCCTCCCTTACATATAAATATGTATAAAGACTAATTTCCTTTCCTACCGCTCCGAGCTGCGAGGAGGTTGAGCATGTGGTTCTGCACGCATAACCGACTCCGCCGCATTCAATGACGGCCAGAAACGGCTCTTTATGTATAAGCGTACCTCTTAAACTATATATCATTTTTATTTTAACTCCGTATAATTATTTTCTTATTCCTTTGCAGCAATGACCGTGACATATGGCAAGAGCCAGCGCGTCGGCGGCATCGTCGGGCTTAGGTATTTGTTCAAGCTTCAATATACGCCTTGTCATATCCATAACCTGCTTTTTTTCCGCCTTTCCGTACCCTACGACAGCCTGCTTTACCTGTAGCGGCGTATATTCAAAGACCGGGACGCCGTGTCTTACGGCGGAAAGCACTACTACTCCGCGCGCCTGAGCCACGTCTATGGCGGTTTTCTGATTATTTGTAAAAAACAGCTTTTCAATAGACATACAATCGGGAGAGAATTTTTCTAAGATATAATCTATATCGTCGGCTATACTTTTAAGCCTCCGCGGAAAATCGGTGTGAGCCTCCGTAAGAATCGCTCCGTATTCAAGCGGAGCGAAATTCATGCCCGAATAATCAGCAATACCGAAGCCGACTATAGCATAACCCGGGTCTATTCCAAGTATACGCAAACAAACTCCTCCAAAAATATATTTATATTTTATTATAGCATATAATGCATCAAAGTTTCAATAGAAATATGTGAATTAAGTTGTTTTTTTAGTTTTTTTATTAAATGGAATAAGGAAAATAAGCTGATAAATCTTCCAAACTTGATTTTCAGCGTAAATTTATGTATAATACTAATTGAAATAAGGATTAAAACTGAAAGGAATTCCGATATGGATTTAAACGCTTTAAGGGATGAAATAGATTCCCTGGATAAGGAAATTCTAAAGGCATTTGAAAAAAGAATGGAGCTTTGCCGAAACGTCGCTCTTTATAAGAAAGCTAACGGTATGCAAATATTCCAGTCTCAGCGTGAAAAGGAAATAATAAAAAGAGTAAGAGCAGAAAGCCCGGAAGAATTAAAGGGGGCTACAACCGCGCTTTTCACTGAAATTATGGATATCAGCAAATGCCTCCAGCAGCAAGCGCTGCTGAAGGGCAGAGAATTTCTAGAGCCTGTTCCGCTGAACATGAGCTCAGGCGGCATGGTAGGCTGTCAGGGAACCTCCGGCTCAAATTCAGAAACTGCCGCAAGAAAATTATTTCCGGAAAATGAAATAAGCTTTTACAGTGAATTTGAGGACGTTTTCAGAGCCGTTGAAAAGGGTGAAATAGAATACGGTATTATTCCTATACATAATTCTACGGCTGGCTCGGTTACCCAGAATTATGATTTAATAAGAAAATATAATGTATTTATAGCAAGAACGGTTAAGGTTGAAATAACCAATTGCCTTGCCGCAAAAAAGGGAATCGCATTTGAAGATATAAAAAAGGTATATTCCCATCCTCAGGCTCTTAAGCAATGCTCCGTATATCTCAGAGACAGCGGGTTCGAGCCTGTGGAATCCAAAAATACCGCTACGGCGGCTAAATACGTAAGCGAATCTAATTGCCCATGCGGGGCTATTTGTTCGGAAAACTGCGCCCGGTTATACGGCTTGAATATACTTAAAAGAAATATTTCAAACGTTATACCAAACTATACCAGATTTATCTGCATAACAAAAAACTTTCGTTTATCAGAGGATGCAAAAACAATTTCCGTAACTCTTGAAATACCTAATATCAAAGGAAGTCTTTACCGTCTTTTAACAAAGTTTTTCGTAAACGATATGGATCTTGAAAAAATAGAAAGCCGCCCTATTGCGGACGGCAGCTTTGACGTCAGATTCTTCCTTGACTTTGCCGGAAACGTCGGCGACGATAAGGTAAAATCGCTGCTTGTGGAGCTTACGGACGAGCTGTATGATTTCAAATTTCTCGGCAATTTCAGCGAAGAGCCTTAACCGCGTTCTTTTTTATGCTGAATATTATAAGTTATTGCGGATAAAAGCTTATTGGGCAATAGCCTTGCGCAGAAAACGCCCAGCTTTATATCCATTGACGGTATAATAACCGTTTTTCCGCTTAAGCATTTGTCTACGGCATATCTTGCGGCATATTCGCTGGAAACAGGCTTTACGCTGAAGCTTACTCCCGCTCTGCTGTTAAAGTTTGTATTTACAGGTCCGGGACAGAAAACGCTTATACTTACATTGCTCTTTGACCTGCGAAGCTCCTCATGTATTGCCAGCGAAAGTCTGACAACATAATTCTTTGACGCATAATAGGACGAAAGAAGCGGTCCCGTCATAAATCCTGCGCTTGACGCTACGTTTAAAATACGGCCTCGGTTCTTTCTTTTAAAGTCTTTGAGAAAAAGCTTAGTCAATATATGAACCGCTTTGATATTAACATTTATCATATCAAGCTCGTCTTTAAGGCTTGTTTTATCAAACTCTCCGAAAATTCCGTATCCCGCATTATTTATAAGCAGATCTATGTTTTTTCCCGAGCAACGTTTATAAAGCTCAAAAACGGATTTTTCATCGGCAAGATCCAGCGGAATTATTTCTGTCTTTGTTTTAAGCTCAGCAGAAAGCTTTCGGAGACTGCTGATATTTCTGGCGGTCAAAACAAGCTCCCAGCCGAGAGAGGAAAGATATCTTGCCATATCTCTTCCAATACCGGAGCTTGCACCGGTAATCAATGCTTTCATATGAATATCCACCTTTTTTATTTATATTATAGCACATTCTTAACGCTTTTCCCCGATTTTATTCTGAAAATTTTATGAAAATTTAGAAAAAAGCTGTAAAAGGTATGGACTTAATAAAAGTAATATAGTATAATTATATTTAAAAGTCCCGTTTTTTAAGGATTATAATTATTTTACGGAGGTTTAAAATAATGCTGAAAAAATTCAAGAGGATCATTGCGGCTGCAATTTCATCTGTAATGATTCTTACAAGCGTCGGCTGCACTACCGGAAAAAATACCGCTTATGCGCTGACTGTCGACGGCTATCAGGTTAAAGCCGGCGTTTATATCTATTATTCCTATACCGCTCTCACAGAAGCTAAAAATCTTGCCGCAAAGCAGGATGAAAATCTTGACGTCAGTGATGAAAAGTCCCTAAAGAAAATCAAAATCGAGGGTAAGGATTTTCTCACCTTCGTTAAGGATAAAACGACTGAAAGCTGCGTCGACCATGTAGCGGTTATGAAGCATTTTGATGAGCTTGAGCTATCCCTGACGCAGGACGAGCTTGATGAAATTGACGAATATGTTGAATCCAGTTGGCAAAATAACGAAGATATGTTTACCGAAAACGGTATAAGCAAAGATTCAATTAAGGAAATTATGACTTCAAGCTATAAGAGCGACGCCATTTTCAAAGCATATTACGGCGAGGGCGGAAGTGAAAACGTAACGGAAGATCAGCTAAAGGATTTCTATACCGAAAACAACGCCAGAGTTAAATTTGTAGATATGGATATGCATGATTCAGAGGGAAACGATCTTGACGAGGCAGGCAAAAAGGAACTGCAGGATATGGCGAAGGACTTTCTTAAAAGAGCCGAATCGGCTGACAGCGAAGAAGCCATGCTGGAGGAATTCGATAAATTTCAGGAAGAATACGACGATTATGTAGCTGATAAAGCTGCCGAATCATCGGGAGAAGAAACCACCGAAGCTACAACGGAGCCTGAAACTGAACCTGAAACTGAAACTACAACTACGGAATCCGACGATGAAGCGTCTGATAATACTGAAAATACGGAAGCAACGGAAAGCACAAGCAGTACAGAGGATGAAGCCGTTACGACTGCGCCCGAAAGCGATAATGAAGAAACAACATCAACAACCACCAATCCTTATGCAAATGAAACGATTATTCAGGTTGTGACGACCGCTGAAGGGGCTGAAGAAGAGCCTGACGAATCAAACTATAAGCCATCAAAGGAAATATATGACTGGATTTTTAACGACGCAAAAACAGGAGTTCCTGAAATAGTCGAGGACGAAGATACAATGTATGTTATCGTAAGACTTGATATTACCGAGCGAATGGACGAAGACGACCTATGGTCCGAATCAAACGTCGACAGCGTAAGATACAAGATGTTTTCAGACGATCTGCAGGATATGCTGGACTCATGGGGCGAGGAATATGAAGTTGTAAAAAATGATAAGGCCTATAAACGTTATGATCCGTTCAAGATCAAGGCTGAATAGTCTTAAAAAGCAAATGCTAAATTAATCAGAGGGGACGTTCCAGGAACGTCCCCTTTACAAAATAATAGAAAAACGGAGGATATAAAATGGAAAACGCAGTTAATGAAATAATAAGACTAAGAATGGAAAAAACCAAGAATGCTCTTGAAAATAACAATATGACCGCATATACGGTAAAAACCAAAGAAGAAGCCGCGGATATAGTCAGATCTCTTCTTAAAAAAGGAGACGTTATAGCAAGCGGAGGATCGGTCACTCTTAATCAATGCGGAATTACAGATATAATAAAATCTCCGGATTATATATATCTTGACAGAAATTCCGTTGCGCCTGATAAGACGGCTGAAATATTTAGGAAATCTTTTTCCGCCGATGTTTATCTTTGCAGTTCTAACGCTATTACAGAAAACGGAGAGCTTTATAATGTAGACGGAAACAGCAATAGAGTCGCTGCGATAGCCTACGGTCCGAAATCTGTTATTATTATAGCCGGATACAATAAAATCGTAAGAAATATTGAAGAAGCCTCAAATCGCGTCAAAAAGACAGCCGCTCCTGCAAATACCGTAAGACTTCAATGCGACACATATTGCAGTAAATCAGGAGAATGCGCAGCATTTACAAAAGAATCTCAAGATATAACGTCGGGCTGCTCGTCAGACGAAAGAATATGCTGCAATTTTCTTATATCCGCAAAGCAAAGACACAAAGGAAGAATTAAGGTTATTCTTGTAGCTGAAAATCTTGGATTCTGAAAATGGAATACATTCCGGCTAAAACAATTCTTTCAAAGTGTAAAAGCTCCGAATGGTTTGGAACCGATTATAACATGAATATTTACCGCGGCTGCTGTCACGGGTGCGTTTACTGCGACAGCAGGAGCGACTGCTACCATATATCCGATTTTGATATGGTTAAAGCCAAAAAGGACGCTCTTATTATTCTAAGGAACGAATTGAAGAGAAAGGTTCGTTCAGGAGTTATCGGAACAGGCGCAATGAGCGATCCCTATAATCCCTTTGAGAAGGAGCTTATGCTCACAAGACACAGTCTTGAGCTCATAGACGCTTTTAACTTCGGTGTTTCTGTAATAACAAAAAGCTCCCTTATAACTCGGGATATAGATATTTTAAAGAGTATTGCCGAGCATTCTCCTGTTATCTGCAAGCTTACGGTAACGACCGCTGACGATATACTTTGTAAAAAACTTGAACCCAATGTCTCGCCGTCCTCAGAACGCTTTGAAACGATAAGCCAGTTAAACGAAAACGGAATTTTTTCAGGAGTTGTAATGATGCCCGTTCTACCGTTTATAGAGGACGCTGAAGAAAATATTCACGAAATAGTCAGGGAAACGGCAGAATGCGGAGGAAAATTTATTTATCCGTCATTCGGCGTTACTTTAAGGCAAAATCAACGGGAATATTATTTTAATAAACTGAAACAAATTTTTCCCGAAGATAATTTAAAAGAAAAATATTTAAAGTCATATGGAAATTCATATATCTGCGTAAGCAAAAATGTTCAAAGACTATGGAAACTATTTGAAAACGAATGCAGAAGCTATGGAATACTGTATAAAATGAATGACATTATCTCAGCCTATAAAATCGGTTACGGTATGAGCCAGCTAAGCTTTTTTTAGCGTCAGAATATGCAAAAATCCTCCGTATATTTAACGGAGGATTTTTTTATTATAATTCACGCAGCGCTTTTTTTATTTCTTCAACTCTGTCCGTTCTTTCCCATGCAACGCCAAGATCCTCGCGTCCCATATGTCCGTAAGCTGCAAGCTTTCTATACTGAGGCTTTTTAAGATCAAGCATTTTTATTATAGCGGAAGGTCTTAAATCAAATACCTTTTCCACCGCAGCCGATAGCTTATCCTCGTCAGCCTTACCGGTACCGAAAGTATCGACAAGTATTGAAACCGGTCTTGCTACTCCGATAGCATAGGCAAGCTGAATTTCACATTTATCCGCTAATCCCGCCGCTACAATATTCTTTGCAATATATCTTGCCGCATAGGCTGCGGATCTGTCAACCTTTGATGGATCCTTGCCCGAAAAAGCGCCGCCGCCATGTCTTGAATATCCGCCATATGTGTCAACAATAATTTTTCTTCCTGTCAATCCGCTGTCCCCCTGAGGACCTCCAATTACGAATCTGCCGGTCGGATTAATATAATATTTTGTATTATCGTCAAGCAGCTCCTTCGGAACAATAGGCTTTATAACATATTCTACTATATCCTTTTTTATCTGCTCAAGAGAAATTTCAGGCGCATGCTGTGACGAAACAACAATTGTTTCAATTCTTACAGGCTTATCGCCGTCATATTCAACTGTAACCTGCGTTTTGCCGTCAGGACGCAGATACCTCAAAGTGCCGTCCTTTCTGACTTCAGTAAGCTTAAGGGCCAGCTTATGAGCCATTGATATAGGCATTGGCATAAGCTCGGGCGTTTCATTACACGCATAGCCGAACATCAGTCCCTGATCTCCGGCGCCGGTAGAATTATCGTCGTTCATATCGCCTTCTTTAGACTCAAGCGCCTCGTTTACGCCCATTGCTATATCGCAGGATTGCTCGTCAATAGTAGTAATTACAGAGCAGGTATAGCCGTCAAATCCGAACTTTGCCCTGTCGTAACCAATGTCGACTACAACCTGTCTAGCTATCTTTGAAATATCAGCATACCCCTTGGTGCTTATCTCACCCATGCACATAATCATACCCGTTGTGCACACTGTTTCACATGCCACTCTGGAATCCGGATCCTGTTCAAGCAACGCGTCCAAAACCGCGTCTGAAATCTGATCGCATATTTTATCTGGATGTCCTTCTGTTACAGATTCAGATGTAAAAAATTTTTTAACCATAACCCTTCGACTGTTTTATCAGTCGCTCCTTTCAAAAAAATTAGAAAATATTCACCTGTATTTTAAAAGAAAATGCGTCCGGAGCTCCGAACGCAGTGATTTTTATAAAAAATCCTCATCTCTCGGATAAACCGCAGGAATTAGCACCTTTTTTGGTATTTAACAATTAGGTTGCCGGGCTTCACAGGACCTGTTCCTCCACCGCTCTTGATAAGGCGAAATTTTTTCTTGATTCTATTATACACTTATTATCGAATTTTGTCAATATGTAAAAATAAAAGTCGGCAAAACCAAAATTCTTTTTTAGCCTATTGATTTTTCTAAACTGTCAATCAAAATTTTGTTACATAATAAAACCACTTCCCCAAATTGTTACTCCTGGGAAGTGGTTTTCTGATATTTGTCCTAATTCAGTTTATTCTGCCCGCAGCGCTGCAACGTGGTCTTTCTTTGCCGCTTTTTTAGACGGGATAAGACCGCCGATTAGCGTAAGGATGACGCTAAGAATAATCAGCAGGATTGCACTGCCTACGGGCAGAACCGCATTGATACCGGTCGAGCCTGTCAGGGCGTGGATAACCGCGTTGCCCGGAATCAACAGGAGCAAAGTAATACCTATTCCAATCAACCCGGAACAAAGCCCGACGATAAAGGTTCAGCATTGAATACCTGAGAAATATTCCGTAAACCATGCCATAAAACTCAAAATAACAGGTGTGATTCGTCCCGTGAAAGACGCCGACAATGCGTCGATTGGCGAGGCAGTCGGATATACCAGCGCATTGACGGAATATCTTATCGACTACACAAACAATAGTGATATTGTTCAGGCACAGCAGGCATCCCCTGACAATAACGTGTTTTACATTTGCGATAGTGAGCATTGGCGTTGGTACGACGCTGGCATTTCTGTTCAGCAAGCTGCCTCTGAAACCGATTCGCACGGTTTGTGAGGCGGCGGATAAAATTGCCGATGGCGATTACAATGTCAGAATTAACCTGAAAGGACCGGCGGAATTCATACAGCTTGCAGAAAGCTTTAATCATATGGCGGAGGAGCTTGGAAGCGTGGAAATGTTGCGCTCAGATTTTGTCAACAACTTTTCACACGAGTTCAAAACGCCGATTGTCTCCGTCCGCGGGTTTGCAAAAATGCTGAAGCGTGACGATTTAACCGATGAGGAACGAAACGAATATCTTGATACGATTATCACGGAATCAGAACGGCTTGCGGAACTTTCAACGAATATTTTGAATCTCACAAAAATTGAGCAGCAGACTATTCTTACCGACAAAAAACAATTTAATGTAAGCGAACAGATTCGGCTTGTTATTGCAATGTTAAGCGGAAAATGGCAGGAAAAGCGGCTTGAATTTGATTTTGACTGCGGTGAAATTTATCTAACCGGCAATGAGGAAATGCTAAAACAGGTGTGAATAAATCTGCTTGACAACGCCATTAAATTTTCTCCCATTAGTGGTACGATAACAATCAAACTGCACCGCACCATTAAATCGGTAATAATCACTGTTTCAAATGAAGGAAACGCACTGACGGAAGAATCGGCAAGGCATATTTTTGACAAGTTTTATCAGGCGGATAAATCTCACGCCGCAAGCGGATATAGTCTTGGTTTGGCTATCGCAAAGCAGATTATAGAACTGCATGGCGGTACGATTACAGCAAAAGGCATAGAAGATTCAAAAATAGTATTTCATATAGAGATTCCAAGCATTGCATAAACGCCGCCTCATATTAACATTGGACAATAGAATATGAAACAACGGCACTGGATTTTCCCATTTCTGTAATAACAATTTCTCTTGCTCTTGCTCACCTCCCTTGTCGAGAGAAACCGCCTACCGTTTTATGCAATACCTTAATAAAACGACGGTTATGAAAAATGTAAAACGAGCAGTATCGCTTAAATTGCGGTACTGCTCGTTTTTTATAAGGTGTTAATAAATCTCAGAAACGCATCCTTGCCCTGTTTATTACGTTTAAATACGCCAGCGTCGATGAGTGCCTCAAGAAACGCCTTGCCGACCTCTTGCTCAATGATTTCTCTTGCGTTTTCAGCAGAGAAATCTGAGTGATTTTCGAGTATTGCCTCTGCCCATTCTATGTGTTTGGCAAGTTCGGGAATATCGTTAAGATTTTCGCCGCTTAGCATCGCCTTTTCAAGCATTACAAGCTCCTTTGCAAGACGTGCCGGAAGTATCGCAAGTCCCATAACCTCAATCAGACCTATATTTTCTTTCTTGATATGGTGAAGCGAAGGATTAGGGTGAAATACGCCGAGCGGACGTTCTTCTGTTGTAATGTTGTTTCGCAGAACAAGGTCACATTCGTAAATATCGTCGCTTTTTCTTACGATTGGTGTGATAGTGTTATGCGGAATCCCGTCTGTTTCAGAAAAAATTCCGACGCTTTCATCGGTATATGCTCTCCATTTAACAAGAATATCATTACAGCAATTAGAAAGTTCATCTGCATTATCGGAGCTCACTCTTATTACCGACATAGGCCATTTTACAATACCTGCCTTGATACTCGGATACTTTTCAAACGAAATCTCTATTTCAATCGGAGCATTTGCCATAGCAAAGGTGAAATTACCGCCCTGAAAATGCTCGTGGCTTAAAATCGAACCGCCGACTATGGGCAAATCAGCGTTTGAACCGACAATATAATGAGGAAGATAATCTACAATATCAAACAGCTTTTTGAATACCATAGCGTCAATCTTCATCGGAACATGCTTCGTGTTAAACACGATACAATGCTCGTTGTAGTAGCCATAAGGTGAATACTGTAGTTGCCATTCTTCGCCGTTTGCTTTTATCGGGACGGGACGAAGATTTTGCCTTGCAGGGTAAGAGACGTGACCTGCAAAGCCTGCGTTTTCGGGACAAAGCCGACATTTCGGATAAGAGGTGGATTTCTGTGCTTTTGCCGCCGCTATATCGCGGGGATCTTTTTCGGGCTTGGAGCAATTTATAGTGATGTCAAGCTCTCCGTATTCACAGTTGTATTTCCATTTTAAATCCTTTTCAATTCGTCCCCAACGGACATAATTCAGTTTCTTGCTGAAATCGTAATACCAATCCGTTGCAAGCTTCGGATTTTCCGCATAACGCCTGTCAAATTCCGCTACAACCTCTCTCGGCATAGGCGTAAGAATACCCGTAAGCTTTGTATCAAACAAGTCACGGGAATTTGCGGTATCGGAAATTATACCGTTTTCACACGCATACGCAATCAAAGGTTCAAGGATTTCATCAATGCTCTCATCTTTACAGTCGGCGGCTGTATCTACCCAATTATTCAGTTTTAAAGCTTCCATAAGATGATTTCTGATAACATAAATATCATCGGCGGTAATCAGCTCGTTTTTCAAAGCGTAGTCGATTAGCTTCTGCACAGCATCGTAAATCATACCTATGCCCCCTGATTATTTATCGTATCCGTTCGGATGTTTTTTGTGCCAATTCCAAGCGCTTGCAATAATTTCTTCAAGACAGTTGTGAACAGGTTTCCAACCGAGTATTCGCTTTGCCTTTTCGCTTGACGCGACAAGTCTTGCAGGATCGCCTGCACGGCGAGAAGTTTCTGTTACGGGAATAGGGCGCCCAGTAACCTTTCTTGCAGTTTCAATCACCTCGCGTACAGAGTAGCCTACACCGTTGCCAAGATTGAAAATGTCACTTTTACCGCCGTTGTAGAGATATTTCACAGCAAGAATGTGAGCCTGCGCCAAATCTGTAACGTGGATATAGTCACGAATGCACGTGCCGTCGGGTGTGTCGTAATCCGTGCCGTAAATGGAAATTGTTTCACGCTTTCCGTTGGGGACTTGCAGAATAATGGGAATAAGGTGACTTTCGGGATTATGAGCCTCGCCGATTATACCGTTTTCGTCAGCGCCGCAAGCATTGAAATAACGCAGAGAAACATATCTCAAACCGTGAGCCTCGGCTACCCACTTAAACATTTTCTCCACAGCAAGCTTTGTTTCGCCGTATGGATTTGTGGGATAAGTTCGGTCGCTTTCAAGAACGGGTATGTTTTCTGGCTCGCCGTATGTAGCGGCTGTTGATGAAAACACGATTTTATCAATATTATTCTTCACCATAGCCTCAAGCAGAATCTTTGTGCCGTAAAGATTATTGCCGTAATATTTCAGTGGATTTGCAACGCTCTCACCGACAAGAGAATAAGCGGCAAAGTGAATTACTGCGTCAATTTTCTCCTGCTGAAAAAGGTTGTCGAGAAACTCAAAATCACGGATATCGCCCTGATAAAATCGTGCCTTTTCAGGTATTGCCTTTTTATAGCCTGTTACAAGGCTGTCGGCAATAACGACGTCGCGCCCTGATTTTACAAGTTCAAGTGCGGTATGGGAGCCTATATAGCCTGCTCCGCCTAAAACCAAAATTGCCATATCAGTTTTCCTCCTTTGAGATTTCTACACCGCCTACAGGACGTATTCTCATTTTCACGCAGGATTTTTCACCAAATATTCCGTCCATTTCAGCTATGTATCCGTCTGCGAGATGTAACGGTACAAAGGCCTGAATTGTGCCTGCAAAACCGCCGCCGTGTACTCTTACCGCGCCGTTGTCGCCGAGAAATTTTCTGCTTATCTGAATTGCAAGCGTAATAGCCTGATTTTCGGGCGCTGACGCAGAATATTGATTTTGTAAAAGAGCCGCAGATGAGCGTCCCGATTTTCTTACAAGCTCAAGAAAATATTCAAAGTTACCTTCCTCCAATGCCACAGCTTCTGCTTTTGCGCGGTTATTTTCCTCAAAGAAATGCGCCGCGCGAACTATCGCTCTGTCGGAACAGCTTTTGCGCAGCCTCGGAATATCGTTGTAAAACGCGGCTTCGCTTACCTGTCTGAGACAAGGCTTACCGAACTGCCTTGCAACAGTTTCCATTTCACTGCGGATTGCGGTATAATCGTCGGTAAGGTCTGCGTGACTGCTTTTTGTATCTGTAATACACAGGCAATAGCCGTATTCTTCAAAGTCAAAATTAAAGCTTTTCACTATTGGATTTTCCGCGTCAATAAAGTCAATGGATACAAGACCGCCGACAGAAGAAACCGTCTGATCCATAAGTCCGCTTTGCTTGCCGAAATATACATTCTCTGCAAACTGTCCGATCTTTGCAATCTCTATAGCGCCTGACCTGCCGCCGTTATAATATGCGTCAATAATCGTACCAATCAACGTTTCAAACGCCGCGGATGATGAAATACCGCTGCCTGTAAGTACATCAGAAGTACAATAAAGGTCGAAGCCTCCTATTTCTGTTCCATTGTCCATAAATCTTGCCGCAATACCGCTTACAATAGCCTCGGTTCCAACTTTTCCCGAATTTATGGAAACGTCATTAAGATTTACGCTGAAAACGTCATAGCCCTCTGACTTGACACGGATAATACCGTCTGTGTGGAAAGCGACGACAGCGATAATATCAAGATTTACCGCCGCCGCAAGTACGCATCCGTGCTGATGGTCAGTGTGATTACCTCCGATCTCCGTTCTGCCCGGCGCCGAAAATATACTTATGTTATTTCTTTCAGGGTATAATTCGATAAATTTATTTACCGCGTCAAGGTAACGCCGTTTCTGATATTCAAGCGTCTGTTCATCTGTTCCGTACAATTTCCTGAATGTTTTTAAAAATTCGTCGCCTTCAATCTCTTGTAAGGCTTCACGGATATTCATAATATTTTCCCCTTTCAAAATCAAAGCGAATTTATTATAAATTCAAGAGTTATTTTGTTTTCTGCCTTTATCTTAAATTCCTCGTGAACGGGCGCGCCCCAGGAGTCGTCACCGCCAACGCCCATTTGCTTTGCTGCAATGCGTACCCAAGTATAGCTTGCCTCAGGCAGTTCCTCACGGTGGGTTGCATTGTCAAGCTCATATGCGGAATATGGGAGAACGCTCATTTCAAACGGCTGTTCCGCCGCCTTGAATTTAAGCCCAGCGCTGTTTTCATCATAAACGCTTACATAGCGGACACCCGTTCTGTTACCACATTCCTGCGGATTTAGATACTTTGAAAAATTGTCATGCGCATTTGATGTAAAAACACCGAGCCTTGCACCGTTATTTCTGTCAATGTAGTTTTCATCAGGTCCCATACCGTAGAATGTGAATTTATCGTATTGCTTTTTCAGCTTGAAATCCATCGCAAAAACAGGCATATCTGACATACCCTGAACGCCCGGATATTCTGCTTTTACACCGAGTCTTCCGTCAAAATAAGCGTTGTAGATTATTTTGTATTCAAAAGACGGAACGGTAGGCGCGGTAAAAACAAATGTAATTTCAAGATTGTCTGATTTTTCCTCGGTTGTAAGTCTGTCGCCAATCAGCCTCGCACATTTTCCTGCAATCTGCCATTGTGCCATATCTTGAGGATATCTCGCTCCAGTATCATTATCGGTCATTGCTCTGAAAAAGCTGATTTTCGGCGCTCTTGTGATATATTCCGCACCGTCATAGACAAGAGAGCTGATACCGCCCTCACGCTTGTCAAACTGCATCGAGAAGCCTTCTCCGTGAACGCCGATACAAAAATCACCGTAGATAATTTCCGCCTTTGCGTTAGTGATTTCCTTCTCTTCCGCGTTACGGATAATCTCCTGCGCGAAAGAGATTTCGTGTCCCGACTCTGCCCAAAGTGTATTTTCGGCAAGTACTGCGGAAACCGTAAAGACGTATTCTCCGCACTCTTCGGGCGCTTGCATACCGATTTCAAACGTGCCGATTTCTCCTGCGGAAATATTCAGGGTATGCTCCTCTCTTCCGAGAATTTTGCCCTCTTTTTCAAGCGTTACATTGAAAATATATCCCTTTGTATCAATGAACAGATTCCTGTTTTCTATGGTAACAACGCCGTTTTTAACGCTCATTCTGATGTTTGAGTAAAGAGCCTTGACCTCCTGCACTTTCGGAGAGGGAGTACGGTCAGCGTAAACAATTCCATTTGTGCAAAAACCGTAATCACCGGCTCTGTCGTCGAAGTCGCCTCCATAAACGAGAACACCGTCTTTATAAAGCGCCTGGTCTATATAGTCCCAGATAAAGCCGCCCTGATAGCTTTCGTATTTATCTTCAAGGTCGGTGTAAAGCTTCATACCGCCGAGGGAATTGCCCATAGCGTGCATATATTCACAGCTGATATAAGGCTTTTTAGGAGCATTTTCAAGATACTCGACAATGTCGGCGGGCTTTGCATACATTCTGCTTTCCATATCTGTGATATGGTCGTATTTTCTATTCCACACAACTCCCTCGTAATGCACAAGTCTAGCGCTGTCAACCTTATGGAAATAGTCTGCCATTGCCGCAATATCATTACCGCAGTAGCTTTCGTTTCCGCAGGACCAAATCAGAACGGACGGGTGATTTTTATCACGTTCGTACATTGATTTTGCTCTGTCAAGACAAGCCTCTTTCCATTCGGAGAGAGACGCGGGAACGTTTATTGACGGCTCACAAGCGCCCATCTTCTGCCAAGTGCCGTGGCTTTCAAGGTTTGTTTCATCAATGAGGTAAATTCCGTATTCGTCACAAAGCTGATACCAACGACTGTTATTTGGATAATGACTAGTGCGGACAGCGTTCATATTGTTCTGCTTGATGAACTTAATATCCCAAAGCATATCTTCTTCGGTAATCGCTCTGCCTGTTTTGGCATTGAATTCATGGCGGTTTACACCCTTGAAGATGATACGCTTTCCGTTAAGGTACATCAAGCCGTTTTTCAGTTCAAAGGCGCGGAATCCAACCTTTGTTTCCGCTGTTTCAACGATTCTACCGCCGGCGATAATTTCAGCGGTAAGAATGTAAAGGTTAGGTTCTTCCGCACTCCAAGGCCGCACGCTCGGAATAGTTGCTCTGACATTGGCTTTATCGCTCTCATAAACCTTATTTCCGTTTATATCTGTAAGCGTAAGTTTTACGGAGTAATCGCATTCGCCGATAATATCGAGCTCTGCTGAGAAGATACCGCTGCCGTTTTTATAATTGAAATCCGCTGTTATTTTCATATCACGGACGTGGATTTCAGGAATCGCATAAAGATACACATCACGGAAAATCCCTGAAAATCTCCAAAAATCCTGGTCCTCAAGCCAGCTTGCCGTGCTGTAACGGTAAACCTCGACCGCAAGCTTGTTATTTTTTTCTCTGAGGTAAGGTGTGATATTTAACTCTGAGGGAGTGAAGCTGTCCTCGGCATAGCCTACAAACTCGCCGTTAAGCCATACATAAATTGCGGTTTCAACGCCCTGAAAGCTGATAAAGGTTTCCTTGCCGAGAAGCGCCTTGTCAACATCGAAGTATCTGACATAACTGCCCACGGGATTGCGTTTCTGCGGAATTTGCGGAGGAATAAGGCTTTCCCGACCTTCCCAAGGATACTGTGTGTTCACATATTGGGGCTTGTCATATCCTTGAAGCTGAATATGTCCCGGAACTGTTATATCGTCAAAACCGCTTGTATCAAAATCGGCTTTGTAAAAATCGACAGGTCTGCTGTCGGGGTGTTCGGTGAAGGCGAATTTCCAAACGCCGTCGAGGCGCTGACGGAGATTGCCCTCGCTTGTAAAGCAGCTATGGTCGGAATGTGCGGGGATACGATTTACTTCAAAAACTTCGGGATTTGCAAGCCATTCGAGTGAGGGTTTCATAAGTGTTTCCTCCTGTTAATTGTTTATACTTTCTTTAATTTCAGCGTTTGTCTTTTCTACGTTCAGCTTGATGAGAACGATTGTGATTAAAATGTTGAATATCATTGGAAGCCAAAGATACATAACGTGCAGCATATTTAAACAGGATTCTGACTGCACTGCGGCATTTTCAACATATCCGCTTGCGGCAAGAAGCCAGCCTGCGATTGCAGTACCGATACCGCCGCCAACTTTTGTACCGAATGATGTGCAGGAATACATTATTCCGTCAACTTTTTTACCTGTTGTCAATCTTGTATATTCTGACGTTGTTGCAATAAGAGCGTTCATATCGCCCTGCAGCGGACTCATACCAAGCGCCGCGACAGCCGTAAATGCAAGCATAATAGGGATACTTCCCATATATCCCGCAATCAGAACGCCCATTCTTCCGAGAACGCCGACTATATATCCCACAATATTCAGCCTATACATACCACCGAGTTTCTTTACAAGAATCGGAGTAAGCAATAATCCTGCTATCATAGGAATATTGATTGCCCAAGCGAAAACGCCGAAAATTTCTTCATCTCCCAGTACATATTTCATAAAGTAAATTCCCATTCCAAGAGTTGCGGAATAAATCTGCATCAGGAGATACGCTCCGCATATCATCAGAAAATATTTGTTATGCACAAGAAGCTTGAATGCGTCAATAAGACCGTACTTTTCTTCCTTTTCGGTTTCTTCTTTTGCAATCTCTTTTTGTGAAAACTCCTTTACGGAAAAAACAGATATTGTGTTGGAAATCACACCGATAATCGCATATACTATCGCAACTGTTCTCCAAGCGTCCGCGCCGCCTCCAAGATTATTCACAATGTCAACTGTGATAACCTGAATCAGCATACTTGTACCAAATGCAAACATAAATCTGATTGAACCCATCTGTACGCGCTCGTGATTATTTCGGGTTATAAGGGCGGTAAGGGCGGAATAAGCTATGTTATTAGCTGTATAAAAGCCCGCGTTAAGTAAAGTGTATGTGATAAAGAACCAAGCGTACTGCGCAATCTGTCCCATATCCGTTGGTATACAGAAAATTGCTATAAGGCAAATCGCACATCCAAAATATCCGTAAAGCATCCAAGGTCTTGCCTTACCCATTTTTGTTTTGGTTTTGTCGATGAGCGCGCCAAAGAATATGTCGCTTATTCCGTCGAAAATTTTTGAAACTGCAATGAGCGTGCCGACAATTCCCGCATTCAGTCCTACCGTGTCGGTCAGATAAATCATTACGAAGGATGAAAGCAGCGCATATACTACGTTTCCTGCGATATCACCCGAACCGTAACCGACTTTGTTGTACCATTTCAGGTATTTTTTATCAGTCATAGTAATTCTCCTTAAATATAAATACTTGGCTTCAGTTCATCACACCTTTTGAGTTCTGCGATAAAAACGGCAGTGACAGCGCCGTCGTTTGATTTAGATATTTTTTGTCGTCGACTTTATTCTACCACGTATTTTTAATGCAAACCATAAATTAAATAATACAATTTATGCACAAAATGATACAAATCACTTGATTTTTTGTTTTGATTGCCGTATAATGAATTAAGAAAGCATAGGAGGATAGTATATGTTCACTAATGTGGCTTATTTGCACAATTCACTTGCGGATATGGTTGACACAAGCCGTTCGCTTGTTGTGACCAGCTGTGGTTATTACCGTGTTCACAGCCGCCCTGTTGTTTCCACGGAGCGACTCAACGGACGAAAGGATTATCAGCTTCTATACATTGCAAAGGGCAAAGGTTATTTTTATTTTGACGGACCACTCGGACAAGAAACCGTTATTACTGAAGGAAATATGATTCTTTTTCGCCCCGGTGAAATACAGTATTATTACTATCATGCTCCCGATAAAACCGAAGTATACTGGGTACATTTTACCGGACGAATGGTGGAGGGTATTCTTGACAACTACGAAATGCCTAATGCCGAAAAGGTTTTCTATACAGGAACCTCCCCCGATTATGCGTGGCTTTATAAACAGATGATTCAGGAATTGCAGCTTTGCCGGCCCAATTATGAAGAACTGCTTGCCCTAAATTTGCGGCATATTTTTATTCAGATCAATCGCTATATCAAAGAAGGCTTAAAAAAAAGCAGCGATGTCCAAAACGAAATTGAACGTGCTGCTCATTATTTTAATGAACATTATAACGAACCTTTAAGTATAGATGATTATGCCGCCTCACGGCATATGAGTACCTGTTGGTTTATTCGTAGTTTCAAACAGATCTTAAAGGTTACTCCAATGCAATATATCCTATCCTTACGTATGTCAAATGCACAAAGCCTACTTGAAACAACGGAGTATAATATCTCTGAAATCGCCGAGGCGGTAGGATATGACAACTCATTATACTTTAGTAGGCTGTTTCACAAGCATATCGGAGTTTCGCCGTCGGAATACAGAAAGAAAAGGACTTTATAAATTTTATGTTCTATAGTCGCCGTGTTCCAAATTTATCAAAGTATATAAGGGTAACTACCATATAGATGTATTCCAAGCGCTCGTCCTCATCTTAAAGCCTTGCCACCAGCAAGGCTTTTTTACTTTTTCATTCCTTGATCTTCTAACATTTGGGACATTCTTTCATCTATTCTTGCCTTGTTTTCATGATTAAGGCGGTTGAATTTTTCAGTAAAGCGCGATGACGATATACTTTTACAAAAAGTTTTGTCATTGGTCCTTCCGGCTATGTAATCTAATGAAACATCATAATGATCCACTAATATGATTGCTTTTGAAAAAGGTATATCAATATCGCCTCGTTCGTATTTTCCATAATGATTAGTTGATACATCAATTATTTCAGAAACTTTCGCCTGAGTCAAATCCGCGTCCTCCTTTAAGTCCTTTAATCTTTGATAATAAGCCATAAATATGACCTCCTTGAATTTTATTTTACATAAAATTCTATCATATATATGGGTTTAATATTTAATTATCAAATATATTTGGTATTTTATGTCAAATTTATGATTATATTTATTGGTTTTGTAGATATAATTTATAGATTATAATACCTCTTTGACATTTTATTTTCAGACTTTTCCTTTATAAGCTCAAGCGTTATATCAACGCCATTATTATACTTTTCTATCCAATATGCTTTTAATTCGCATAGAAGCGCTGCTAATACATTGGTAATTAGAATCGGAGTTAAAACTAAACTGAAGATCAATTCATAAATTTGTTTATTTGAATATCCAAGTTGATTGATGAACTTGATTTCTGATTCGAATAAGTTATCAGGTAAAAATTCAAAAATCAAGTCTTTAAGATAAACTATAATACCGAAAAGTGTGGATAAAATTAAATACTATTATTCCTATAAAGAAATTTCATAAACCTTATTTGACGATTAAAGCAATTATTGAAAAATACGCACCCCATTTAACGTTATTATAAGGATGTTTAAAATAGCTGCAAATACAATATCTGATTTATTTCTTCTGCATTTATCTTCATAAAGTTTTCCCCATATAATAGAATAATAAAATAAACAACTTATGCATAAAATAGAGGAAGATATAATATCAGCATCCAAAGCCCAAAAAATCAAAATTGTTATCATTATTAATAGGTCAAAAATACTTTTGCCAATCTTTTTATTATCATTATTTTTACATTTAATAATATATATAATGCCAGCAAACACCGTAATACAAAAAAATATGCTTAAAATAATCATAAACATCCTTGTCCTCCATTATACAAAAAATGTTATATTTTGTCAATTTATGGTTTAATTCCGACAAAATTATACATAAAAGTAAACTCTCTAATAAACTAAATTATTGAAGCGATTATAGCTTCAAATATAGCTAAACTGGAAGACAATGCTGCACAGAATAGCAATCATAACTATCGTTTTTTAATATCCTATATTTAGTCATAAAAAATACTTTCAACCAACGATTTCATATCCTCCGGTTTGTCCGTTTCAGCCGTAAGCTGAATCTGCGCCGTTGCTCTGACTATGTAAGTTTTCATTTTCAGACCTCTTTCATTTTAGCCCCGCAATTTGGGCAGTACTTGTATTCGCTGATTTCTACTGCCGTATCGGCTTCTATTGTTACTTTGAAATCGCATTCAGAACATCTAACTTCTGATAAATTGCAATCAATTAAAGCGGTATATATCCATTTAGCATTTGTTTTCTCATATTCGCTCCAATCTATTGCCTGACCGCATTTAGGACAATAATCATATTGTCCATCATAATCTACATCATAGGGTGAAGCGCAGCTGGGGCACTTATATATAAGCAAACTACCATCCTCGTTATAAGCTGAAACATTCGGCTTTTTCGGTATCTGCTTTTCGATCGCCTCGGCAGCACACTTTAAGATTTCTTCTTTACTCATTTTCTTTGTTCTCCTCATACATATCAAGGTTTTCATTTATGTAAAACGGCTTGGAGGTAAAATTAATACTTAAATGATCTTCCTTAGGTATAGAAATAATCATTAAAGTGTGGATATAATTAAATTTGCTATTTTGCTGACTTTAATAAAATTATAGTTAGAAATAAAAATATTATAATTAAATCATAATTATTTTTTATCATTCCAATTTTATCAGACTTATATCTTTTTATTAAACAATGTATTGTTACCATTACAGAAATTGTACAAAACATGATTTGAATTATCAACATTCTTTCTCCTCCATTATACAGAAAATATTATATTTTGTTAATTTATGGTTTAATTCCGACAAAATTATACATAAACATTATCATTGATCCAATCGCCCCCACTTTCATTCATCGCCATTTTATCTACAGCTTATACTCTAATTTATAATTCTCTAAATGTAAAATTTGACAAATAATTCTAAAATATTGTAT